>Ga0209692_10001132_pt1 | contig 40052 bp, 32 predicted proteins | sample tdDd472_FD_187129 | JGI IMG/M metagenome (GOLD analysis project Ga0209692, IMG submission 187129) | Marine sediment microbial communities from the Atlantic coast under amendment with organic carbon and nitrate - tdDd47.2 (SPAdes)... | ecosystem: Environmental > Aquatic > Marine > Coastal >...
AAGGGCAATAAAAAAAGCCACCTAGCAGATCGCTAAGTGGCTGATTTTATTGGTCGGCGTGAGAAGATTTGAACTTCCGACTTCTTGGTCCCGAACCAAACTTGAGCCATATATTATACATCCTAGGAGGTCTGGGGACTGCCATAATTATATTGTTATATCAACCACTTAACTCATCTTCCATTCTCTGCCGAAATCTGCCAGTATCTGCCTGAAATACCATGTTTTACCGTCAAATTGTGCCAGATTGTGCCAGAAAAGTTGGTATATTCAATAACGGTCTATTTAGTATCTTTCTTAGCCCTTGTATCAAAGTTCCACAAGGCTACAGGTAGTGGAGTTGCTGGAAGCTCATGGATCTTCGTAAAGTTCGTTTGTCGTGTCCAGATTTCTGCTGCCGGATACTTCTTAACCTGCTTTAAATCATTTGGACGCATCTGGCTTGTCCACTTGATTTCAACAGGTAAGAATTTTTTACCCTCAACGTAGGCTATATCAACTTCGCCTTCAGCTTTAATGTAGTATGTGGGGTAGCTTTTGTTCACCTGAGAAACTGCTACCGACTCTGCCAGCTTGGATGTCCAGACAGGATCGCCAAGTGAATCCTGAATCTGCTCTTCAAAGGGATTCTTGACAGGGCTTATCCAGTGACGTATGGCGTGAAAGATGAACGGGTCACTGAAATGTAGCTTGCGTGGTTTTTTGGGAGCGACAGTCAGTTTGTCTTCCATCAATGCACCCTGAACAATTGCTACGTCCATTGAAGCCAGCAGGGAGATGTAATCCGCAACAGTTTTGGCGTGGTCGATGGAAAGATCCTGCGCAAGGTTGTTCCAGGTTACCTGACTTCCCAGCCTTTTAATCATAGCTGCCAAAACCTCTCGCAGGTAGGTTTCCTGTTTGCCACGCTTCAACATATCACCACGAATCCAGTCGCTGTACGTTGCCAGTGTAGAAGTAAGGATGGTTTTGTCACGTGCCATGTCGTTGATGGCCGTTAAAAAACCGCCGTGAACAAGATATTGGTCGAACTGCTCGAACAGTTTTTGTAACAGTTTTGTGGAGGCCGCTTCTGGTTTCTGTTTAAGAAGCGAAAGCTCTTTCTTGTTTAACGCCTTTTTAAGTTCCACAACCTCACGAAAGGTTAACGGGTACAGATGGAAGTCAACAATATCCTCCTTGCCGCGACGACCGGGAAAACGCATTCTTGCTTCCTGGATGAAGGTGGTATCGGAACCTGTGAGAACGAGTACCGTGTTTTCAAGAATACCAGAATCAGCAAGAAACTTGATACCTTTGTCCCAGCCTTTAATGTAGCTCACCTCATCGAGAAGGATGTATTGAAGGACTTCGTGTTCTTGCAGATGTTCTGTAAATAGACGAACCAGAGTGTGATGGTCGTCAATTAACTCGCCAGTAAAGAAGGCAATATTCTCTGCTGGAGTTTTGCGTTTCAGAAGAATTTGCATCCATTGTTTAAGCAGAGTAGTTTTTCCGATTTGGCGGCCACCTGCGATGGAGTATATGCCAGGTTTCCCGATTGGGAGACTCGTCAGAAGTGCAGGAGAGTGAATCAATGGTTGTTTTGACAGAAGACGCAGATGCGGGTCGAGTTTGCCGAGAGACTTCGGATCATCGAGATGACTGTTGTGTGCTAAAAATCTGGTATCCATAATTATCCTCACTGACCAATGATTATCTTTAATCAATGACCATTATCTATATTGTGTTATATTATGTCAAGATAAGTTTGGGAGTGCTTTTTGTATACGATATGAGATTTTGGTGAACCGTCATCAAAAGACAAACCTTAATGACTTAAGTTAACATCAATTACAAGCTGTAAAAGTTTGCCGTTTACAGAATGTCATACAACCTTATATAGAGATGCTTTTTAAATGAAGAAGAAATCATTGAAAAATATCAGTGCATCATTCGGAATCGGCCATTATGCAATCTGCCATTTCCTGCAAGTAAACGCTCTTTAACTTTTTGAATTAGAAAGTAAAAGATCCTTTACTTTGCAGTCGGAATGCAAAGCAGTCTAAAATCATTTGACAAAACCTCATGACTGTTGCATATTTAAGAGCAGTTTGGATGTAATTCTTAAATATGTAACGGAGCGAGATGAAGACAATAAAGAATCAGATTATGGAAATTGCTCGAAAACAGGCTGCTTTTCGTGCAGGGGATATTCCAGATACCAGAAACCCACGGACAGAACTGTGCCGTATGGTTGAAAATAGCGAACTAGTTCGTGTCGGACGGGGCCTATATTCGCTTCCAGATGTCGAAGTCGGTGAGAATCACTCACTTGCCGAAGCAGTGAAGCTGTATCATGGCGGGGTAATTTGTTTGATTTCTGCACTCCACTTTCATCATATTGGAACCCAACTTCCTTATGAAATATGGCTCATGCGGCAAGATCGAAATATCCCTCCTGCTAAAAATCTGCCTGTTCGTTTTGTCTATAGTAAAGGTGATGTGTTTTCCTTTGGAATTGAAAAGCATGTCATCGAAGGAACTGAGGTGAGCATTTACTCACCAGCCAAGACTGTCGCCGACTGCTTTAAATACCGCAATAAAATAGGTCTGGATGTCGCGATTGAAGCTCTTCAGGAAGGGTGGAAAGAAAAGCGGTTCACCATGGATGAACTTTGGGCTGCTGTAAAAGTCTGTCGTGTCCAGAATGTTATACAACCTTATATAGAGATGCTTGTTAAATGAAGAAGAAATCATTGAAAAATATCAGTGCATCAGTTCGGGATCGGCTATTAAATCTGGCAAGATCCACAGGAAGGAATTTTCAGGAATTGACGGTTCGATATACCGCAGAAAGGTTCCTTGCACGTCTTGCTGAGAGTGAACATAGTGAACGGTTTATCCTCAAAGGAGCCATGCTTTATATACCATGGAAACTCGATGATAAGCGGACAACAATGGATCTTGATCTTTTGGGGTTCGGAAGTCCGGATATGGAAAACCTTAAGATGGTATTTCAACAGATTTGCGATACAGATATAGAAGATGATGGCCTGGTATTCGACAAGAAAAGTATAGCTGTCACCCAGATTCGTGAAGAATCCGTTTATGACGGAGTTAGGATCATTATTGCCGTAATCCTTGACACAATGTCGATACGTTTTCAGGTGGACGTAGGATTTGGAGATCAAGTTGTTCCGGCACCACAGTCGGCAGAATTTCCGGCTCTGCTTTCCGAACATGGCCCTGTCATTCGTTCCTATTCTCCGGAAACGGTGATTGCTGAAAAATTCAACGCCATGATTATACTCGGCATGGCTAATAGCCGGATGAAGGACTATTTCGATATCTGGATGCTGAGCAGGAATTTCACAATAGAAGCTAATGTATTGCGAGAAGCAATCAAGCAGACCTTCAACAAGAGGAGTACTGAATTCCCTCAAACCGAACCTGTTGCTCTTAGTGAAGATTTTTCCAATAACGAATCCAAACAGAATCAATGGAAAGGATTTATCCGAAAACAGAAACGACTCGATTCTGCACCCCGCCTGTCCGAGATCATAGAAGCTATCAAAGCTTTTCTTTTGCCGATCTTATCTGAAATTGATGCAGAAACATTGACTGTTGAAACGTGGTCTCCTGAAAAAGGCTGGAAATAGCTACAGCACCACTTCAAAATTTGTCATAGCTTTGTCACAGCTCTAAAAAATATCTGCAATGATCATCCTATACCGCTTTCCAGGGTCGGTTGGGCTTGTCTCTATCACCTGGATACAACCTGCTTCAATAAGAATTTTCATATATCTTTGCAGGGTTCGTCGACTCTGTGGAAAGTTTGCGTTACCCATACGCTTCTGCCCTGTTTGCAGCCACTCCCCCAAAGCAGCTACTTGATAATCTTTCCTGCCTGATCATACTCAACCCATTTGCCATGTTTGCGATTGTCTTGATATTTACCAGAATTTTTACCGGAATACTTACTGTCAACTTCTAGAATATTGTGTTTTTCAATATTGATGAGTTTTCCAGATTCCCATAATTCTGTCGAGATCTTTTCCCCCATATCATTCCAGAAAAGCCATTCTCCAGATCTAAGTCCTTGATTGAAAGTACCTTGTACGGCTAGCTTGCCATTTGGATGCCATTTTTTATACCAACCATGATTGTAATATGGCGGTTCCGTCTCCTGAAATACCTGACACCATTGTTCAACACCAACAGTACCAGCAAGTTCAGCTCCTGTTGGACATGACACTTGCTTGCCAGCATCTGCCGAAGATGTACAAGAAGTGATTAAAATTGCAAAGATACAAATTCCAATGACTCGTATTAGCATAGGTACGCCCTTATCTAAGGTAGATTGATAATTATTCGACTGTAATAGAAAAGCTACCAGTCCATGCAGGATCTGTAGACGGGTCACTGTTATATGGAGCATGAGCCAAAAAATTATAATTTAGCAATTGACTATTATAATGAAGCAATAACTTTGGACGAAGAAGAATCAGAGTTTCCCAGATTTCTTTCAATTAGACTCTATTACCGAGACGGCAGAGACAATTATTACAAATCTCTTGAGGCATTTGTCGAAAAATTTCCTTACAATGAATGGATTCCATTTCAAATCGGAAATTCATATTTAGCAAAAAACGCTGTAGATTATGAAAACGCCACTACCATGGCAGAACCCGCCGTGTCGGAGCTCCATATGGGCTCCAAAACGGCTATGTGGCAAATTGGAGAGACTGCCTGAAACAATAGAAAATTTAAAAAGTGCGAAAAATTCGTTGCGCTACCTTCTTTTTTCTTCAGCATATGAGTGATTACCTGCAAGCAGTGGTTTGAAAGTAACCGTTAAACATATACCCATTATAAAAAATCCCCGCAAAATTGCGAGGACTTTGTCAACAGTCTGAAAAGGTGACCATTAGGCCACCTTTTCAAAGTAGAGCCGCCTGGACTACTCTGCTTTTTTATAGTATTCCATCTTGTTTACAAGTTTGTCGTATTGGAACTTTCTGATCTGGAAGACTTTATTGACGCCATCGAGGGAAATAGATGCAAGATTCTTGCCTTCGTTGATCTTACCAAGATTCAATTTGAAAACTTTTTTATCTTTGGTTGTCAACTCGATCCATTGTTTGGGAGCTTCCAAATCGTAGTCTGCCATGTTTTCTGCTTCATCGACAATTTCGGCCCAGGTCATGTTTGTTATAGTATTCAAAAATGTTGTGATCTTTGCTTCATCTGTTACAAAATCCTTGTTGCCTTCTAGAAGCCATCTGTCTTCTGAACCAGCTTCACCCATTTTAGGATTTTCATTTATGGTTACAGAAGTAAGTGTGAAGGTGGCTGGTTTCTTGTCGAGGTTCAGAGTGAATTTGTCAACATCAATTCTGGTGAAATCCAGAACTTTCTTGAAACGCCAATCTATTATTTTTCGTTTCAAAGAACCACCAAGCATACCTTTGCTTGCGTATACAGTGTTTGAATCGGGAAATCTAAAAAAGGTTCCACGATAGTCGGGGGTGTTTTTACCGACAATCAAAGATATCAACTCATTGCCATTGCTGTAGGCTTTTAATCTTGTTCCTTTTTCATCTACTTCAAATGTGGAATGCTTGTTTACGTTGTTGCTTACTATCCTGTCAATTTCCACTTTAGCAATTTTGTCGACAACCATTAGACCAAAGGTGTCTTCAGTGCGGTATTCTTTTGGTTTGGTGATGAACCAACCTGCACTTTTCTTTTCAAAGGTCAGTGCTTCTGTGGTGTTGATTATCTCCACTTTGTCAACTGCATCTTTGTCAACTACCGGAACCTTGGGTATCTCTGTGTCTTTCTTCTGTTCGTAGGGGTCATTCTGTGTAAGAAGGACTGCACCGAGCAATAAGATGAAAATTATTATGGCTAAAACGGTTTTATTCATACCTGTCATTTCAATCATCCTTGAAAATTAATCAGTCCAATTAATTATTACTACCGCTGGCAAGTTGAAAACCTTTTCGGCGGGCTTTTCTAAGCACCATCTTGAGCAAGCCAAATATAATCAGCAGGATGGGTACACCGATGATGTTTGCGTATTTAATCAGGTTTTTCTGCCAGCCCTCTAACTCTGCAATAGGTTTGTTTTGAATACCTTGTCCGCGAATGGCGATAAGCGATTCGTCCTGAACCAACCAATCCATGCAGTTGGTGAAGAAGACTGCCGATGAGCCTGTTCTATCGGCGAATTTATCCATTGCAAAGGAACCATCACCTGCGACCAGTATTCTTGTTTCGGGGCTTTTTGTCAGTAGTTCACCTGGCGATCCTGCAACCTGTTTGTTTGCAAAAGCACTTTCGAATTTACCTTTTGCAGTTGCCATCAGCGTAAATGGGCCAAGTTTGGCGTTTGTTTCGGCACTCATGTCCTGCATCGGGTTTATTTTGAATAAACCTATTTGCTGCCAGCTTTTTTCGCTTGTTTTGGCTAAAGAGGTATATTGCAAGTCTTCTGTATCCTGTGCCAAAACCAGAGATGATGCAAAGGAGAAGGGCAGAGCTTCCATTTTTGAAGTAAGGGTGTTGTCTTTATTGAAATCTGTGACTATAGGAATTAGAGGATAGTTAACTACATTCGTCACAACGAACTGCCCCTGCTGGCTTGAAACATTAATACGCTGATTTTGCAAATCACCTATCAAATCGTTGTTTATGGTGATGCCGTATTTCCTGAGGATGTCCCCAAGCCCTGTTTCGACAATATTTGCTTGGAATGTTTGCAGGTTGACATTAACGACATCGGTAAAGAATGCAACGGTTCGACCTTTCATCAGATATTGGTCAATCGCTATCAAGGCATCTTCTTCGTATTTATTAGTTGGGGAAAGTATGACCAGAGAGTCAACTTCTACAGGAATGCCTTTCGAAGCGTCGGTCAGGTCGATCATCTGGACTATATAGTTTTGTTCCAGAATACTCATTACGTGTTTCATCTCTTCCTTTGGATTCGGCTCGCCGTGACCCTGTAAAAAGCCAACGATTTTACGCTTGTCGGTGGTGAGACGTTTGATTGTCGAGGTGAAATCGTACTCCAGCCCTTGAGTGCTTCTAACCAGCGGAATAATTTCTTTTTTGTCGGCGTAGTAAAATACGATTCCCAAAAAAGCCTGTTTGACCTCGAACTTGTCGTCACGAATTTCCTGAATCTGTACAGGCGGGATACCAAGCAGCATCATTTCGTTCTTTTTATCGTCATCAGTTCCCGGGTCTACGAATTCGTATTTGAAGTTTCCTTTGGAATAGGCTGCATATTCCTCGAACAGGTCTTCAACAAATCTTGTATGAGAGTTGTATGGAGAGGGTAAATTGTCTGTAAAGTATGCTTTGGCGATAACCTGATCATCCAGATTTTTCATTAGATTAATACTTGCATCAGATAGTGAATATCTACCATCTTCGGTAAGATCCAATCTGCCAAACATCCTTGCAGAGACAAGGTTTACCAAGACGAGAATTCCTACAACTGTTATCAGGAAAACTCCCGTTGATAAGTGTGTTTTCATTCTTTCTTTCATTGTTTCACCTTTATCACTTCAATCCGTATTATGGATTTATTTAAGTTTCTCATTGTCCAGTGCAAACACTGCAAACATCAAAAACATCGAAATAAACGAGCCGTAATAAACCAGACCTCTGGTATCAATAACTCCTCTGGCGATATTGTTGTAATGGTAATCGACAGAGAGGTACTGCACGAAAGAAGCCATAAAGTTTGGTAAAAACGGCAGTGTTTTATCCAATAGGAAGATCCCAAAGCAGAGTGCCAGACCAACGATAAAGGCTACGATCTGATTTCTGCTTACAGATGAACAAAAAAGACCAACTGAAAGATAACTGGCCCCTAGCAGTATTAAGCCGATATAGCTACCGATAACCGGCCCCCAGTCCAGTGAACCGAGGGTGGAAACCGTAATGGTATAGGGAATGGTTAAGAGTATTGCAACCGAGAGAAGCACCACTGCCGCAAGGAATTTGCCGATTATGATGTTGGCGTTTGTCAATGGCAAGGTTACCAACAGTTCCAGGGTACCAGCTTTTCTTTCCTCGGATATCAGTCGCATTGTGATTGCTGGTGCAAAGAAGATCAGCAACATTGGAGTCAACGAAAACAAAGCTCTCATCGAGACTTGACCAGCCAAAAAGAACTGTTGGAAAAACAGCCACCCCGATAACAACAAAAATACGGAAATTACAATGTAGGCCACTGGCGAATTAAAATAGCCAGCCAGCTCTTTTTTGCTTATTGCCAGTATATATTTCATGAAATTACCTCTTTTACTATTGTATAGTCAAATCACGGAAGACATCTTCCAGACTGACTGTTTCCATCTTCAATTCTATCAGAATCCACCCCTTATCAACCGCGAGCTGGAATATCTTGGTTCTGATATCATGAATTTTATTCGATTCGATGTGATATGTGGGTTTGTCGGGGTTATTCAGGTTTACCTGCTTGACGGATTCAACGAAGTCTACTCTTTCAAGGTTTTGCTGAATTTCGTCGTATGGCTGATCAAACTGAACCGTTATCACATTGTTGCTCTGGTTTCTTTCAAGTAATTCATCTGGCGTGCCGTCTGCAACCAGTTTTCCACCGTTGATGATGATAACTCTGTCGCAGGTTGCGGTAACTTCCGGCAGGATATGTGTAGAAAGAATAACTGTTTTTTTCTGTCCCACGCGCTTGATCAGATTTCTTATTTCAACAATCTGGTTGGGATCGAGACCTGAGGTAGGTTCATCGAGAATCAGAATGTCAGGATCGTGTATCAGTGCCTGCGCCAGACCAACACGCTGGCGATATCCTCTTGATAAGTGGCTGATATCCTTGGCGATTACGCTGTCCAGACCACAAAGGGAGGAGACTTCCTTTATCTTAGCCTGTTGCTTGTTTTTGGGGATATCCCTGATTCCAGCGATGTAACTCAGATAGTCATAGACCATCATGTCTTCGTACAAAGGGAAACTTTCAGGGACATAGCCTATCAGCTTCTTGGTTTTCATTGATTCCTGGCTACAATCTATATCCTTAATAAGGGTTTTACCCTCTGTGGGTTGCAAATACCCGGTAAGAATTTTCATTGTAGTGGTTTTTCCCGCGCCATTGGGGCCGAGAAAACCAAGGATTTCACCCTGTTTGACCTCAAAACTGATGTCATCTACAGCAGTGACCTGGCCATATTTTTTAGTTAAATTTAATACAGAAATCATACCACCCTCTTGTCTTCATCTGACTTTCAGTTGCACAAGTACCTGCCCGGAATACCCAGACGATTCAAAACTGTGAAACGCATAATTATCAACTTTTATTCCCATTGTCAAAAAAAAATGTATATTGGCTTTTATGAAATAATATAAGTGGTTATATCTTATTTGTCTTGTGATTTTATGCATAAAAGTGATAAGATGTCACTGCGGTGTTAATATTGTAGGAAATGCCCGATTCAGGGCCTGATTTCATCCTGTTAGAAGGTTAGAGGTTGCGGGTTGAACAAAAGGAAAAATTCACATAGGAATGCCAGTGCAAAAGTGGATCCGGGAGGAATTCCCACTAACGTTGATCTTGGACTTGCCGAGGGTACACCTATATCCTCGGATGACTCACCACTTAAAAGCTATAAAGATATATTTGACTCTATTCCAGAGCCGGCAGTTGTACTTGATCTGGATGGCAGGATTCTGGATGTTAATAAAAAATTTCTGTTTGCAACAGAGACCGCCAGAGAAGATCTTGTTGGTTCTTTAATGAGTGAATTTACCAGTAATCTTGCCAATGAAGACGGTAGTGGGGTTGCATCTGCTATCAAGAAATCCATTATCACCTCAATTCAAAAAGACCGCACAGTATATGATCTGGAAATTGTATTTACAAATAAGAAGGGAAAAGATACAAAATACTCTCTTACTGCTGCCCCTATAAAAAACGGCGATGGTAACGTTGTTGGAGTTATGGGATTGGGTAGGGATATGGATTATGTGCGTAAGCTGAAAAATAAATTAGAAGCTGCGAACGCTACCATAGGGGAGTATAAAGAATCCATAGATGCTAAATTAGGCGACCGTCTCGATGAAATGGATCAGCGCGCCAGAATTCTGGAAGAGCTATCCATAACAGATGAGTTGACCAAACTTTTAAATAGGCGATATCTGTTTAAAAGGGTTGCTGAGGAAATGCAGAGAACGAAGCGTTATGGAACTCCTTTCTCGGCAATAATGCTGGATATTGACTTTTTCAAGCAGGTAAATGACACCTACGGGCATCAGGCCGGTGATATGGTGCTTTACGAGCTCGCCGGTATTTTGCGCGGTTCGGTGAGGCAGGTTGATGTTGTTGCCAGAACCGGTGGTGAAGAGTTCGTAATTATTCTTCCATCGGTCAGGGAAGGGCATGCATTTTTGTTTTGCGAAAGACTGCGTGAGAAGGTGGCTGCTTTTCAATTTACCGCGCTTCCCGAAGATCGTAGCCTGCATATTTCTTTAGGTATTACAGACTTTCCAAGAGAAAACGTTGATTCTGTTGATGATCTTATTCAACTTGCTGATATGGCGCTTTATAAAGCCAAGGAAACAAGAAACACCACGATTTCCAGCAGTAACTTATCTCCAGAAGATCTGATAAAAGACTAGGAAGTCAAGCATATTACAAAAAAAGACGGACTCAATAAAGCCCGTCTTTTTTCATTTTATGGTGTATTTTATAATTACCTACATTCCTTTTAAAATTTGCCAACGGCCATTTTCAAGTTCCAATATCATCTCATTGTCGTCGGATTTGGAATGCCATACTTCTTTGTCGTAGTTGTCATTACCTTCGTCATTTTCAATTTCTTCTTCGCCATCCTCCTCCATGTCAAGAAGCTCATCTTCATTGCCGTTTGTGGAAATGTGTGGAAGCTTGAATTCTGAGCTGTAATGATAGCGAACGGTTGCAACATCTCTGTCTTTATTGAATATGATATTTTTATAAGTAATGGTCATCCTTACTGCAGAAATCTGTCTGAATTCAGAAGAGCGTAAAAAACGTACCAGCCCATCATAATCATAATTGTTTCGACTATTGGAATCGCCATTTTTTTCAAAGTAATTTCTGCTGACCAGCGAAACCAGCATGTCTGCATTTCTGCTTTCCATTGCTTTGCGGTACAGTTCCACTGTTTTAATTATTTCTCTGGCATCATCAGAATCTTCAATTTTAGTTCCCTGGATATACCTTGTTGTACAGGACGACAAAAGAAGAGTTGTCATGCACAGGATAACAAAAAGGTTAAGTGGTTTTACAAGACTGCCATAACTATTCATCAGTTTTCCTCCGGTTCATCCTGCTCTTCGGCAGGTGTGTCTTCGTCTTTATTCTCGTCTGTTTCTTCGTCGTCTTCTTCTTCCTCTTCTTCGTCCTCTTCCTTTTCTTCGTCCTCTTCTACTTCTTCTTCCTCTTCATCCTCTTCAATTAAATCATCTTCTTCCTCTGGCTCATCTTCAGGAGGAGGATCTATTCTGTTTCTTGCTTTGGTATCGGATGGTAGAACTGCGCGAGGACGTTTGGCTGGTTTTGGACGTTTTGCCACGGGTCTTTTCTTTGGAGTGCGTGGTGGACGTGTATTGGTAACTTTTGGAGATTTCTTATTGTTGCTTTTTTTTCTGCTTTTAATATTTGATCGGCTTTTTTTGGCTGCCGGCTTTTTACGTGAACTTGTGGCTTTTTTAACTTTATCCTTTTTCTTTCCTTTTTTACTGTCACGGAATTTGTATTGTGCGCTTTTAGATGGTAGTGCCTTGGCTTTTGATATCGGCCCGGTAATGGTGTGGTAGAAAAACTTGTCGCTACCTTCAGCATTTTTTATTGCAGAAAGTGCCAGTTGAAATACATCATGCTTTTTAATCAGGTCATCTGAAAGTTTAAAACGATAGTCCAGATTGACATTAGAGTATTGTAGGTTTTTGGAAAGAGTTATATAGCCACGCATATTGGACTGCATGTCCGGGCTTTGCTGTGTGAATGTTTCCACTTCCAGTTTACCCTTGTTTATTACGAAGCGAGATTCCAGGGTGCCTGTTCTTACTTTTGGCAATTCGAAGGTCAGTTTACCCGGTCCCATGGAGCCCTTGCTGATTTGAAGTTCCACAAAACCTTGTGACTCTTTGATCTTCTTCATGTTCAAAGTGAGATCGGTTTCTACATCAATAATTCCTTCCATTGGGAAATCTTTATAAGCATTTTTAAAGTAAGGAATTTTGGTACAATCGAAACCATCAATATCCATTTTAATGGCATACTTCTTTTCGGCAGTATTGGCAGTGATATCTGCATTTATTCTGCCACCAAAAAGTTTTGCATCTAAATTGAAATTGGGTTCGCCAAGCATTGTTGAGATAAAGCCGGGGGTAATGGAAATTTCTTTAACACTTAATGGGAGCAACGGGTTGACTGCTTTTGCAGTTGAGGCAAGGGTAACGTTTGTGGCTTTGATGCCAAAGGGGAAGGAGGAACTGATCGTATCCATTTCCACGTTCATGTTAAACTGTTTGGAGAACTGATCCTGCATTTTTCCTTTCATTTTGTCGAAAGGAAATGTCCACAATGTGAACATTGCAAAGCAAACAATGGCAAAGATTGGATATCCGATCCATTTTGCTATTTTCTTAATCTTGCTATTTATCATAATCTATACCTAGCCTTCGTCATCCAGTCGGACAATCGTACTGACGTAGAAGCTCGCATCAATCTCTGCCTTGTTGTTGTAACGACGTCTCATATTAATGTTTTTGATAAATATAAGATCGCTTTGTTTTTCAATGTCTTTAAGCATTGATAAAAGTGGCCCAAGCTCTGCTCTTTTTATTTCAACCTTGTATTTAACTTCTCTGGTTTTGGATTTTTTATCAATTGCACCACCGGATTCAGACATCTGGCTAATAGAGATTCCATTTTTATCTGCTTCTTCACCAATTATCTGACTGATTTTGTTATCGCTGCTTCTATCAATTTTGCGTTTTAATTTTTCAATGTTCTTTTTGGCTACTTCATATTTGGCTTTGAAAAGCTGGATTCGATTGTAGCTGTCCTGTCTTGTCTGCACCCTGTCTTCCATACTTTTTAAGGAAGAATTGATAAAAATTGAGGCAAACATTACTACGAAAACGATAAATCCGCCAGCTCCAGCAAGTATCAGCACTTTTTCCCGGCTGGAAAGCCTTTCGAAAACCAGCTGAAGCATGTCAAATTTTTGTCTAAACCAGTTCATGGTGTATCCTTTTTAGCTTCTTTTTCAGTTACTTCTTTTTCTTTAGGTTCTTCAGCCGTAACTGCTCGTTTGGCTTTCTTTTTGGTGCAATCAACCAGAATACTTACGGAGAACTGAATTCTATCGCCTTTTACATTGCTCTTGGTTGGCCCTTGTTTAACACTGTGGAAGCAGCGGTGTGTTTTTAGATTTTCTACCACTTGTCCAACCGTGGGTATTGTGTCGGACTGTCCCTTGATCTTGATTTTCTTGTCGGTTATTTCAATCTCTTCAAGTTCGACATTCAATTCTTCGGTGACTGTTTTGGATATTAGATCGTCGTAGATAGTCAAGAGTGAAAAGGACGGCTTTAACTTGCTACCACCGGTGCCTTGTTTGTCAATTACTTCCATCATCTGCGAAATACAGATTTTTGCATCCGAAACGTTTCTGCCGAGAATGCTTTTGCAGGATGATGCAATTGAGTCTGACATGGCCGTTTCTTCAGCTCCAAGTACATGAAACTGCGACCAGATACTCAAGATGAAAAACATGAAGATAAATGTCGCATTCAAGGCTATGTGGGCAATTCTACCTTTCCAGTATTCAAAATCACCTTTAAAGGCAAAATCGCCTTTTCGGAAGTTAAGGGCTTTTTTTCTGGAAACTGATAAGCCGGCAAAGGCTATACCAAGCCCGTTTGCCATATTCGGCTGAACTTCATCCGAGTCTGCCAGCCGGTTAAATTCTTTTTTAAGGTAATTGAAATGTTCAACCGGTATCTCCAGTTTTTCTGAAAGATAGTGTTCAAGGTTTTTCAGTTTGGATGTTCCACCAACAATGAAAAGTTTTTCCACCAGCATTTTGCTGTCGGCAGTGTATGACTTGAAGGTTAAGTTTATTTGTCTTATCAGTGGTGCAAATGCTTCTTCAATAATGTTGGCGATGGCTGAGTTGTCTGTGGAACGGGGAGTAAAATCTTCTGAAGGCAAAAAAGCTTCTCTGTGTTTCTTTTTCTCTGCGTTTTCAAAACTCAGATCAAGGCTGTTTGCAATTGCCTGAGTGAAATCCTGACCACCTATATCAAGTGTCCTTACAAAAGCTACTTGCCCTTCGGAAATAATGCAGATGGAAGTATTGCGATGACCGAAATCTGCAATGGCGTAGGTACCGGTCAGTTCTTCATTTTCTTTAAACTGAAGAGCCAGGTTGCCAAGAGCCAGAGAGTCCAGCAGAACCTTTTTGGGTTCGTTGTCTGTTTGTTCGAAGACCTGCAAGTAAGACCTGAATTGTGCCTTATCAATGATACCTGCGAGTATTTTGTTGTTACCGGGTTCCTTTTTTAATAGCTGATAGTCAACCAATTTGTTATCGAGATGGAAGGGAACCATGTCTTCCAGAGTCATATTAATTGTACCGTCAATTTGTTTTGTTTCTGCAAACGGCATGGATATCATTTTTAAAGAGACTGTATCGCTGGCCAATGCAGTATAGACGGAGTCCCAGTTTCTGCCATATTTTCTCAGAAACTCATGTATTGCAATTCTCTTGCGCTCTTTTTCGGGGTCGAAAATTTCCGTAGTGTCTTCAACCTCTTCGATTTGATTTTCTTCAGGTTGGGAGTCTCCGGTTGATTCATCATCGACTATCTCTGATATTTCCTTTATACTTGCTTCTGCTTCATCTTCTTCGTATTCGCAAAAGGTTTCTACCATACGTTCAGCCTGAACGTAACCTTTCGCAATCCGGGATTCGTGATATCCGATTAATTCCCAGTTGCGATATGTGCTTTCGAGCACCACCGCTTTTATTGAATAGCTGCCGATATCTAGACCGACGATTTTCTGCGCCATAGTCTGTCCTTTTACTCTTCCCTGTAGTACAGGAGTTTTCCGTCTTTTTTCATCACAACTCTAGTGGTTGTCAAAACGCCATTTATGTCGCCTGTGGCTTTAATTGTGAAAACTTTACTTTCAACAGTTACAGCTTTCTGAAGGTTGCCACGACCTTTAGATCCACCTTTTATTTCGAGAAACAATTCAGGCCCTTTGGTCAAAAAGTTGACAAAAGCCCTCTCGTTCCAGAAGCCAGCGTTTTGAACTCGAAAATCCATAATCTGATCAATGATGCGTTTCATCTCTTCTTCAATAGGCAATGGAGGTTCCAGATATTGTTCAAGTAATGCACGAATAACTTCCACACCTGCTGTATTGATATTTATTTTACTGGTTCTGTAGACGGTCAGGTTTTCTGAAAAGAGTCTCCAGAATCTGTCATTGATACCAGCAACCAGTTGAACTTCATCCAGAGTGTCGAACATATGATTCTTGACCTGATAGGTGTCTTCAAGATGATCATACCTGCTTGATTCGTCACCTGTTTCAAAGCCGGATCGTGTATTGTCCGGGTCGATCCAGTCCAGGATTGAATGAATTATTTCCTGTCGGTCGTAATATTGTCCATCTTCCTGCGGGTTCTCAAACAGGGGATTGTATTTAACCGGGGAGAGCAGGTTTTCAAGTTCTGCCTTCATCAGGTTGACTTCTTTATAGTTATTTGGCCTTACATTGACATTTATTTTTCGTTCTTCATCAACGATCTCGGCATGAAAATGTCCCTCGAATTCTCCGAAGCCTTCAGACTCTCCAAACGAAAGTGCGGTGTTTAGATCTTCTGCCTGTTTGCTTGCTTTGGATTCTTCATCGTCCAGACCGGCTCCTAAAACCGTATCCTCAAACATGCTTTCGTTTTCCTGCATGGAGAATATACCACCGGCAACCGCTCGTGCCAGATCAGAATCTATTGGAATAAGTTGCCATAACTGTATTTTGGGTGGATTGTTTTTCCAGAACTGCTTGATCATTGTGTCTACAGTGGCTTGCAGGTGGAAAATAAGTCTGGTGAATTCAATGGCCGATCTTGCCAGATAGCGGGTTTTGACTTTATCACGGAAGTTGCTGACCGTTTGAATGTAAACCCGTGACTCGTACTGGAACTCGACAGAGACAACGGTAAGTATGACCACAACGGTCAGCACCATTATCAGTGCTACTCCTTTGCGTCCTCCCGGTGCATCCTGTTTTGTTCTGTCTACCATATCATCCTACATTGAAATTAAATCAAGTGGTGTATCCATCATGATTTTTGTTTTGGTATAAAATGTTAATTCTTCATCATTTTCATCCAGAATTGTTAATTCCAGAGAAATAATTTTGGGGATCTTTTCAAATTGCTCTATCTGGGTGGTGTCCCATTCTTCGGCCCATTCTTCTTCATCTTCAACCCAGACCTTTACCTGAAAATCAATTACGTCTTCTGCTAAAACTTGTTTGATGCCACCCCAGCCAGGCTGGTAGTCAATACGTTTCTGCTCTCTGCGCATCAGATTAAGTATTTCGCTGTCATCCGGATCGGGTTCCAGAAAATAGCCGATCTCGCACTGGTCGGATTCGTTGACGTTTTCATACATTTTCATGTGAGCCAGAGCAGTAAAATCAAGTCTGTCTCCATTATCGTTTTCGCGTATGCGAATAATGTAACTGGGGGGTTCGTCGCTATTTGGGTCGCGATGTTTGGAGAGATAGGCCATGCTGATTTCAGTGACCATTCTTTCCATTGCAACTCTTACCTTGTGGTATCGCTCCTGAATATTTCTAAGGTATTCCGGTACTTCCAGACTTCTGGAGAAGGAGGTGTAGATTAAAGTCGAAATCATCCCGAGGATCGTAATGGCGACCATCACTTCCATAAGTGAAAAGCATCTCAGATGATTAAGTTTTTTAATTCTACCATTAAACATCGCTGCTATTTTGTTCCTCCACTAGTGCCTGTTGCAGATGATGTAGATTGAAGCATACCGGCTCGTCCGGTTTCAACAAAATGTGTTGCCACTTGTATCTCGTGGGTCGATTTTCCTTCTTCCCATTCCACTATCAGCACACATTCTCTTAGTGCGTTGGAAATCATATCCGTAATCATCGAGGTGTAGCCCGCCATCATGTTGGCGTACTGGTTGCTGTCTTCGCCACTTGGCATTGCTCCCGGAAGAGGAATTTTGACTTTAGAAATGGTGGCTCTCCAACGAAAATCCGGCCATCCTTCTTCTTCAAAATTTCCGCTGCTTTCTTCGGCAAAGTCCGAAAAACCTTCTCTTGCCAGCTCCAACTCAAGGTCTATCATCTTGCTTTGTGCCAAAAGTGTCGCTGCCGTAATGTTCTTGACTCTACCGGCTGATACAATGGATGTCGCCTGTACGTTGAATATTGCAACCAGAGAAATTGCAAGGATACCAATGGCTACCATGACTTCCATCAGGGTGAAGCCATTGTATGAAGTTGCTCTTTGTAATCTTCTACCAGTCTTCGACATCTTCAAGATCCTCCGGTAGTTCAACGCCATAATCGTAGATAACCGATCTGCCGGTTAAAGGTTCAAGAATGATGGAATAGACTTCCAAATCTTCAGGTAACAACTCTTCGTCTTCTATTTCATCTGCCCGGGCCAACCAGATGGCAGATTTTTCCACATAGCCATTGGGGAAAAAGTGAATAAAGACTTTTCCGGCGGTTACAGGTTCTGCAATTGCCTGAGTTTCGATTCTGTAAAAAACAACTTCCTGGGGTAGTTCGGTCTTTGTTGAAAGTTCTGTTTTGTAGGTACTGAAAACCGCTTTTTTCTTTTTAAATTTGGCCGAGAAGTCTGCCCAGCCGCCCCATTTCATTTCTTCAGAGCCTTCGTTAAAAAAGGCACTTTCTTCGAAGTTTTTGGAAAGCTGATCCTCTTCTTCGTCTTCTTCATCTTCGATGATTACCATTCCCTGTTCAACAGACTGCGGTTTTTGTTGCAGGAAAAATGGGTCTTTGGTTGACTCTGACCAGTAGGTACCAGAGTCAAGGTCTATTACCAGGCGGATATATATTCTGTCCAGAATTGACCTGTCGAAGAGATATTTTAGATTGCCGTTTAGTTTTTGGGCAGAACTTTTCAAGTGAACATTGGTCAGGCTGTTTACTGTTGGCACGGCAACACCAATCATCATGGCAAAGATAAACGTACTGATCATTATTTCGATCAGCGTGAATCCCCTGCTAAGATTTGTTGTTCGCCGGCTCATTTCAATAAACCTGTATCCTGTGGATTAAATGTTGTCCAGACTCCAGCTTTCGATATCGTCGTTACCACCATCGGCTCCATCCGGGCCATATGATTCAATGTCGAAGGCCGAAGATTCATGTGATCCTGGTGAAATGTAAACATAGTCTTTTTGCCACGGGTCTTTGGGAATGCTTTTCATGTAGGGGTTTTTGTTGTTGCCCGGTGATGCCAGAATTTGCAAACCTTCTGATGTGGAAGGATATTGTCCGAAGTCCAGTTTATAGAGATCAAGTGCGCTGGAAAAGTTCTGGATCTGGATTTTTGCGTCTCTTTTCTTGGCTTCATCAAGCTGGTCCAATACCGCTACACCAACCAAAGAAACGATCATGCCCAAAATAACCATAACGACCATGATTTCCAGAAGCGTCATACCGCTAGTGCTTGTTACTGAAGGTCTCATTTATCACTCCTTATTATATGTAAAAATTTCTTCTATTATATCTTCTAGCCAAGCTGCTGGTTAAGTTGCAGAATAGGCAATAGAATTGATAAAACAATGAACGTTACTACTACTGCCATTGCGATAATCAATAACGGTTCTAAAAGTGATGCCAGCGCGTTCAGTTTACTGTCAACCTGAACATCATAGTTTTTGGAAACGTGCGTCAGCATTTCTTCAAGTTGACCGGACTTTTCACCAATGGCAATCATATGTGTGACGATAGGTGGAAATTCACCGCTTCTTTTCAGAGGTACTGCAATGCTTTCACCCTCACGGATGGCGACTCTGGCTTCTTCCAGAACTTTTATCAGCACAACATTATCAAGAATGTTTTTGACAATATCCATTGCAGACAACAACGGAACTCCTGAAGCGAGCAGGGTAGAAAGAGTTTTTGCAAATCTGGAGACGGCGATCATACGGGTTAAATCGCCAAAGATGGGAGCCTTTAGCATCCACTTGTCCCATCTTCGCTGACCTTTTTTAGAGTTTTTCCAGCGTCTGAATAGAAAATACAAGCCAATAAACAGCACTACAAAAAGATACCAGTAACTTGCCAGAATATCACTGAAACCGATTAAGGCTCTGGTTGCAAGAGGAAGGGTGATATTGGCATCTTCAAAAATCTTGGTGATTTTGGGAATGACGAATACCATCAATATACCGACAACCAAAACTGCAAAAATCATCATGATGGCGGGGTAGGTCATAGCTCCGGAGAGCTTGCTTCTCAAGGCCATCTGGTTTTCGGTGTATTCGGCAAGCCTGTCCATGACAATTTCCAGTGAGCCGGAGCTTTCACCAGCCTTGACCATGTTAGTGTATAATGGAGGAAAGAGTTTAGGGAATTTGGCCATTGCCTCGGATAATGATGTACCCTCGTTAACTTCTTCTCTTATCTGCGAGAGAATCTTTTTAAACTGTTCGTTTTCAACTTGATCAATGATGGCAGTTAGAGAGTCCACGACCGGGATATTTGCTCCAAACAAGTTTGAGAGCAGGCGAGTCATGATGGCTACTTCTGACTGGGAGATTTTCTGAAAATACTTCTTAAAATCTACTTCTTTGGAAAGCAGACCACCTTCGGAAGAACCTCCATCGGTTGCGGTTGCACCGGCTTTGGCAGCAGAAATGGATGTCAGGAACAGACCAGATTTTTTTAATTTTTCTTTGGCAATGCGAATGGTTTCGGCATCAGTTATGCCTTTTTTATTCTTTCCCTTCGCATCAATTCCTTTCCATTCAAATACTGGCATCGTTTCTCTCTATCGCTTAGTCTGTGACTATTTCATCCTGTGTTACACGCAAAACTTCTTCTACAGTAGTCCAGCCCCTTTTTATTTTCTCAACTCCGTCCATTCTTAATGTAATCATTCCAGAGGAAAGTGCGGCTCTTTTGATTTCGTTGGCATCCGAGTTTTGTAGCACGATGGACTGCAATTTATCATCAACAGGAAGCAATTCGTAAATACCTTTACGTCCGGAATAGCCTTTGTTAAGACATCTTGGACAGCCTACTGCATTATAGAACGGATCAACGATTTCCGAGCGATCCAGACCGATGTTTTGCAATTCCTCATCAGAGGGAGTATAGGGCTGGCGGCAATGCTTGCATACCATACGCACCAAACGTTGTGCCAGAATACCGATAACAGAACTTGCAACAAGAAACGGCTCTACACCCATGTCAATCATACGGGTAACAGTAGAGGAAGCATCGTTTGTATGAATGGTCGAAAAAACAAGGTGACCTGTCAGGGAGGACTGAATCGCGATTTCAGCGGTTTCGAGATCACGAATTTCACCGATCATGATGACATCTGGATCCTGACGTAAAATGGCTCTCAGCCCGTTAGCAAAAGTCATGTCGATTTTTCTGTTAACAGGAATCTGACCGATGCCGGGTAATTGATACTCAACCGGATCTTCAACGGTGATGATGTTTTTGTCTGGCGTGTTGATTGTGGACAAAGCCGAGTAAAGTGTAGTTGTTTTACCTGAACCGGTAGGCCCCGTAACCAGCAGAATACCGTGAGGTTGCTCGATTAAATGAGAAAAAACCTTGTACTGTCTGTCTAAAAAACCGAGCTGGCTCATCTCCAGAAGAACAGCACTTCTGTCGAGTAGACGCATAACGATACGTTCGCCGTGACTGGTTGGTAAGGTAGAAAGACGAATATCAATGTCTTTTCCGGCAGATTTAATGCGGATACGGCCATCCTGAGGCAGTCTTTTTTCAGCAATATTCAATTCACCCATGATTTTGATACGTGAAGTGATTGCTGCCTGTGCCTGTTTTGGTGGGCGAGTAATTTCAAACAGAACACCATCAATTCTGAAACGGACGACAAGATCCTTTTCCATCGGCTCAATGTGGATATCACTGGCGCGTTCTTTGACTGCCCGAAACAAAAGACCGTTGACAAATTTAATGATCGGCGCATCGTCTTCAGAATCAACGATGTCGATGAAGACATTTTCTTCTTCTTCGCTTTTACCGAGATCATCTTCCAGTTCTTCACCGATTTTACTTGTATCGGAGTATATCTGGTTGATGCTGTTTAAGGTGCGCTGTGAAGAAACAATATGAATTTCAATTTCTGCATTGAAAATGTGATGCAGATCATCCAGTGCCAGCAAGGCTAGTGGTTCTGAGGTTGCCACCTTGACCACATCGTTTTCTCTGGCAAAAGCCAGAAAACGAAATCTCTTGGCGTAGGCCATTGGCACGTTTTCCACCAGCAAAGGATCTATGTCCCTTGGTATTTCCGGCAGATACGGCAAGTCAAGTTGGATGGAAAGAGCATGCGCCAATTCTTCTTCATTGATGATTTTTGACATGACAAGAATTTCACCAATTCTGGTGTTGCGCTCTTCCTGTATGGTGAGAGCTTGCAGGATGTCGTCCTGTTTGCAGCTTGTTTCTCTTTTTAGTATTTCACCTAACAGCATATCAAGCCTCTTTTATTCACCATCATTTTCATTTTGTTTAATCTTCATCATTTGATGACGCAAATTATCTGCACTGGGCATTTTATCACGACTGTCACTGGAACTGCTGGACGTGGAACCCGATGAGTCGGGTAGCGGGGTTACCCCGACTTCGTGTGAACTATGACCATTATCTGGTGCTATCAGTAGTTCTTTCGATTCCTGTTCACGCTGGGACTTTATTGCCATCTCTTTTTCATAGGTGGATCTGATGGCTTCCAGCGTTCCTGTTTTCTGGCTGTAATCAGTTTCAAATTCGTAGCTTTCGTCTGTGCCGTAAAAACGCTGTAGGAATTCTTTTCGCTCGTTCATTTTGCGCTTGAAGATTCTCTGGAAATCGCTTTCATCTTTGATGATGTGCGGAGTAAGGAAAATCAAAAGGTTGGTTTTTTCCTTGGATGTTTTATCGCGTCTGAAAAGCCTGCCGAGAATCGGAATATCACCAAGCAGCGGAATTTTTTCTGCATCGTTGGTTTCTTTGTCACGCAACAAACCACCAATTACAATTGTCTGATTATCCTTTACAACCACTGTACTTTTAGCTGCACGTTTGGTTGTGGTGGGTCCGAGTGTTTCACTGATAGAAACCAGCTCGGTAATTTCCTGCTGAACCTGCAATCTGACGAAATCACTTTCGTTGATCTGCGGTTTAATTTTCATGGTTAAGGCAACATCTTGTCTCTGAATTGACAAAACAGGATTGTTATTGGAATCTCTGGCCTGACCAGTAATAAAAGGTACATTTGAACCGACGATAATTTCTGCTTCTTCGTTGTCCATCGTCAAAATGTGAGGAGTTGATAAAACGTTGGCATCAGAATCGGTTTGTATCATTTGTAAGACAATGCCAAAGGCCGGAATGGAAATTCCACTGCCAAGCAGTCCTTCTGTTCCGGCAAGATCCGGGCCTTGCAGACCAAGGGCCAAACCGGTCAGGGTCGTCGGATCCATTGCAATGGAACTTAATGCGCCCAAGGTTGTGCCACCAAAGATCGGTACTGTATCGCCACCTATATCCAGAGAGTACCCACCATTTAATGAAACACCCTGGGTGTTATCTTTTCTAAGGGTTACCTCCATAATAACTGCTTCGACAAAAACCTGTCGTCTGCGAAGATCGAGCCTTTTGATAACATTTTTAATCGAGTTGAAATCTTTGGTTGAGGCAACGATAACCAGGGAGTTGGTAGCCTTGTCGGCGGTAATTTTTACTTCACCCTCAAAGAGGCTGCTGCTTGAACTGCTCGATTTGCTTTTTTTCTTCTTTCGGGAACTGCCTTTGCCGGCAAGACCAGTCAGAGTTGAAGCCAATTCTTCTGCATTGGCGTTTTCCAAATAATAAACATGAACCTGACCATCACCGGGGATCTGAATGTCCAGACGGTTGATCATGTCGAGAATTTTAGGCATTGCATCGCGAGGAGCAACCACGATAAGCTGGTTTGTTCTTTCATCGGAGATAATGTTGGTAATGGTTACAGAATCATCGTCGCCTGCACTGCTTGAAGAGCTACTTTTTTTGCTTTTGCGTTTCTTGCTGCTTGAGGACTTGCTTTTTTTACCTTTTTCTCCAAAAATCTGTTGCAGTTTATCTGCAATGTCGTCTGCGCTTGCATAATAAATATCTATTACGTGGATAGAATCTCTTCCACCGGGTAAATCCAGTTCGTTGACAATTTTTACGATACGGCGAATGTTAATTGCTGCGTCTGTGATCATAATGGTGTTGGTTGGTTCAAAGGTAATATGGTGGCCGTCTTTGGATTTCAACTCCTTGATGATCTTGTCTATATCTTTTGGGGATATGTGTTGCAGTTTGAGCAAGTATGTAATTACTTCGTCGGATGGGTCTGTTGAGCCACCGTTGAGATAGGTTTTAATCGGTCTGCGCACCGCATCACGAGACTGAATGATTTTGTAAAATTTTCCAACGCGAACCAGGGTGAGTCCTTTGGATTCCAGAGCTGAGAGAAATGCCTGCCATGCTTCTTCGCGTGTTACCGGATTCGGTGAAATAATTGTTATTTTTCCACCTTTTATTTTATCTGAAAGAATAAAGTTTACTTTGAACTTTTCAGACATCTGTTTTACAAATTCAATCAGATCCTGCTCGTAATAATCAATGTGATATGTCTGACCTTTGGCAAATTCACTGAAAATTTTACGATCTTCATCGGAGCCACCCATTTGGGGAAAACCTGATTTTTTACCACTTGCATCAGTCTTGCCTGTTGGAATCGGTGCAGAATCTTTTTTGCCAGCAAACTTGGGAATTGATTTTGGGGCGTTATCAGGTTTTTTTCGAGAAGATTTTGATTTGTCGAGCTCACCTGTTTTGCCTCTGATTCCAGTCGAACCAACCGGGGCAGGGGGCGTCGCCGGTTTGACAGTTGACCTTCTCTGAGCTTTCAGGGATGGGTTTAACCGCTTTGGCGCATTAGCTTTGGATTTGCTGTTGACCATTTCCGGCATAACGGGTGCTACGAGCTTACTTTTTTTACTGTCTTTTTTATCTTTTGTGTCTTTTTTCTTTTCTGCTGCTTTATTTACAGAATTCAGACGCAAAGAACCTGACTGTGCCAGTTTTTTAGCAGAAACCTTGTCATCGGTATCATCAGACCAGGCCAATGGCAATGTCAGTATTGAGAGTAAAAAGAATACGCTAATTGATGCTGTACATAATTTCGACCACATGGAGTCGATCTCCTTTTGAAAAAAACAAATTCAAATTATTGAACAGTAAAGTCTATGGAAACTTTTGATCCACGTCTTAAAAGATCAAGAGTAAGGCTGTTTTCTGTTTTAAGTTTGGTATAAATTGTCAAAGCTTTTTCCGGACTGTCCATATCCATTTCGTTTACACGCTGGATAATGTCGCCGTTTTTAATACCAACCTTCTGATAAAACGAGCCGGGCTTAATTGAGTAAATCCTGAAACCGTTGCCGACACCGTTTTTGAAACTGGGAACTATTCTTGCCTGTGTCGCCAGAGCGTTAAGGTTACTCATTGCGTTGGCCATGAATGATTTGGAGATAATGTACTCGGTCTCGCTTACTTTGCGGATATCATCTCCCTCTTCAGGTGCTGCCTTGGCTTTTTTGGCTTTTTCTTTAGGCTTGTCGCCATGGAAGAAGCATTCGATTTTTCCATTGTTTTTAACGAAAACTCTGTGGCGGATAACCTGAACCACCAATGCCCCATCTTTGATGCTGTCACCGATTTCGAACATCTTGACTTTTTTGTCGCCATCTTCGATCATGGCGAAGGAGGCCAGTGGATTGGACGAAACCATTGTACCGACCAATTTACCCGGGAGTTTGGTTTCTGGGCAACTTGTGTCTTCTGTAAACACTGATGGATCGTCAGTGGACTCCGGTGGCGGAGTGTTTCCCGCGTTTAGATTCAGATCTTCGATTGGCTCGGGTGGTATCATTTTCTCATGAGTAAACGGGTTGTAACCAGCAGCAGTAGATTCAGACTTTTCTTTTGTTTCTGTCTTGCCACTATCTTGCACAACCGATGTCGCTTGGGTTTGGTCACCGCTCAGCCATGCACCTGCAAAAGTGTTGGTGGTTTGGGCCGCGTAATACGAGCAAGCAGCAATCGCGACTAAGTTTATCGTCCAGAAATATTTCTTTATGTATTTTTCCATTCCTGACCCTTCAGCAGCAAAAGGAAAATTTAAAAATTATCAATATAACTCTATATAACTCTATCGCAATAATCATGCCGATAATTACCTGTAAAAAGGTTAGTTAAAACAGTGGTTTACAAGTGTTACAAAATGGAGCTATTTCATTTTACCAATATATGGCACTTCAAAGAGCTAAAAGATAACTTTGGGAATGAAATATGGGGACAAAATGTCAATTTTATATGGAGCCATGGTTGCTCGTTGACAAATTGTCACAATTCGACTGTATAGAGGTATAATAAAACAAAAATCATTTGCCTTTATCTTTTGCTTTGTGGTAATCATCATCGCAAGATAATGAGTAAAGTTGGACGCTTGGCGTGGTTTGCTATTTGCCGGAGGACTTCTAAGTGGGTGAATTGAGTGCTGAAAAAGTAAAAAAGCTGGTAGAGCATGGTGTTAGTCTGTTCGAAGAAGATCTTGGCGGGATGGATTTGTCCGGTATGAATCTTCGTGGTGCTGATTTGGGTTTTGCAAACCTTACCAAAGCCAATTTGAAAAATACAAATCTGGTTTGTGCCAATTTGGAAGGCGCTAATCTGGAAGGTGCCGATCTTGAGGATTGCGATTTGAGATACGCCAACTTAAGTGGTGCCAACGTGAAAAATACCATTTTGGAAGATACCGAGATTGTCAATTATACCAAACTAAAACCCCGTAAACTTCAGGACTAGATTTTTTCCAGAAAAAATCAGCGCATTTCGGCGTAGAATGTGTCTATTTGGCCGAGGAATTCTTTTAGTGAGTTTTTCTGTTCGTTTGTCAGATTCAGAAACTTTATCCCCATGCGACCTTCTTCACCTTCATGGCTCCATACTACTTCGCCGATGCATTCAAGATTTGTTTCGGAATCGGGGAAATTTAGCATAAGCTGAACCGTTTTGCCGACCTTTTCAACTGTTGGGGCGATTATGCTAAGGCCACCCAGCGAAATGTTCTCAATAGCATGATACAGCAATACTTCATCGCCAGTGTAGTCAACATAAGCATTTGCTTCTATCCGCGGAAACTTTCTTTGTTCAACTCCGCCCATGGAGTCCTCCATAATATTTTACGTCCAGATAACCCTTTGACTCTACCTGCTTGTGCTAAAAAGGCAAGCATTTTATACTACGTTCCACATCGTGACATTCTATATCGGCAGAACTGGAGGAAATTGTAGTAACTTTAGTGAAAAAAGGAGTTTATAGAGTGTGGTTGTTGTTTTCGTGATATTTACTGTAAAATAATCGGTAGCATTTTTAAATACTAGTTAAAACTGGTTCATTTTGCGGTATATGGTTCTGGCAGCAATTCCGAGGATTTGAGCAGCAAGCTTTTTGTCGCCGGCAGTTCTTTTTAGAGTTTCCTTAATTACCCGTTGTTCTATTTCTTCTAGTGTTATGCCAAAAGGAATTCTCAGATCTTCCGGCTGTTGCATGTTTGGAATATCTTCAAAAAAATCATATGGTTGCAATGAAGATCCCGTGGAGAGTATTACAGCCCGCTCAACAGATTTTTCCAGTTCTCGAACGTTTCCGGGCCAGGGATGGTTGGTCAGTGCTTCCATGGCTTTGTGAGTTAGTCCTTTGACTGGTTTGTTGTTCTTTTTGGAATAGCTTTTGATAAAATATTGCGTTAGGACTGGAATATCTTCTTTTCTTTCCGTCAGTGGTGGTAGCTGAATTGTTATCCCGTTTAGTCTGTAATAAAGATCGCTTCTGAAATTATTGTTGTTTACTTCTTCCATCAGGTTTCTGTTTGTTGCAGCAACCAGACGAAAATCAATCTTTATGGGCTTGGTGCTGCCCAGTCTTTCCACTTCACCTTCTTGTAAAACCCTTAGTAATTTCGCCTGTAAAGAGATACTCATGTCGGCAATTTCATCCAAAAAGAGGGTGCCGTTATGTGCAGCCATGATTTTGCCGTCTTTGCGTTTGGTAGCTCCCGTAAATGCCCCTTGTTCATAGCCGAAAAGTTCAGCTTCAAGGATGGATTCCGGCAATGCGGCACAATTCATCGCAATAAAATTATTTTTATCTCTGCCTGAAAGCCTGTGAACAGCTCTGGCAAATAGTTCCTTGCCTGTTCCACTGCTGCCCTGGATCAGGATTGTGGCTGTGGAAGGAGCTGCCTGTTTTACCATTGTTATTGGTTTTTGCATGGCTGCACTGCTGCCGATAATCTCTGCCATGCCGTCAAATTGCTCAAGTTTCATTCTAAGTTGGCGGTTTTCTTCAAGTAAATTCATTTTTTCCATTGCCCGCTCAACTGTTTTTACGACTCGAATTTTGCGAATTGGTTTGGTGATAAAGTCGTAAGCCCCTGTTTTCATAGCCTGAACTGCGGTTTCTACGGTTCCGAAAGCGGTCATCAGGATAACCTGGCAGTCAAGTTTGAGGGTGCGGACGGTTCTGAGAATATCCTGTCCGCTAACTTCTCCCGGCATCTTTAGATCAGTTAGAACCACATGGAAAGGTTCCGACCGCAACTTTTCTATAGCCGCTTTTCCTCTGGTTGCAGTTGTTACAGAATAACCTTCTTTGTTAAAGATACGTTCGAGAGAGTTTAAATGTTCTATCTCGTCGTCTACAATCAATATATTTTTTTCTACCTGCATTTTTCAATATCTTTCGAGATATATTATGGCCGAGAGGTAACATAAATTTATGATATTTGCAACTGCAACTTATTGATTTTTATGTTGCACTGGGGAAAAAGCTGTGTTAGTTTTGCACGTCGATGGTGGGGAGGGTGGAGTAGTGGTTGTAGTCCTGCAATTTTGGGATTTATCGAAAAAAACATAAAAAAATATAAAAGAAATAATGCTGAGTAACAACTCATGTAGATGAGACGGATTTTTTTGTTTTCTTTTTAGAAAAATTTGAAACGATAATTTTTGGTTTATAAGTCAGAGTTTGGCAGTTTTGCCACCTGAAAAGCAAGGAGGAAGTTCATGTTTGCAAGAAGTAGGATCAAATCTGCAGGATCCTTAATGACAGTTGCTATTTTGTCATTGCTGGTTGCTGTTGTGTCCTTTTACGGATGCAATGACCACCATTTTACCCCTGTGGCTGAAATCGCTGTTTTGCCTTCTACTATGGAATACAGTGTTCAGAAAACCACCAGTAACTCCAGGCAGGTTTTAATTACAAACAAAAGCGTTTCCGCAATGCTCGACCTCTATGAAGTTACCTTCAAAGACGATCAGCAGCAGCCTCTGACATTGACTGAAGAGGTTCAGGACGAGCAGGGTAATATGCTTCAACAGGTTGTAATGCAGACCATTTCCGATCAGTCGGACATGATGTCCAGTTTGAAGACAGAACGCAGAGACGGGACTGCCATCAATTACACCACGTACGCCAGCGTTTTGGTTTCTGATGTTCCATGTGATGACAACTCAACCTGTCATTGCAATCCGGAAGAAACCGACTGCACAGACAAAGAGCGTTTGGGTGAACTCTTCACCTGTGAAGCACATCCTCAAAACAGTGGCGAATCTGTTTGTCAGGCATACTTTGAATTCTATAACAATGCCGGTCGGGTTAAAGTTTCTTCCTGGGGTGGCGCAACTGAATTCCCTTGCACAACCGACGATGAATGTAAAGGTTTCGGCGAAGAATTCCAGGGATGCTCAGATGGTGTTTGCCATACAGACATTAAAATGGACTTTGCCCTTGAATATGGTCTGGAACAGTTTATCGCAATTAAAAATGACGTGATTAGCAACAAAGATAAAGCAGCTGAATGGAAAAGCATTGACGGCAGAGCTTTGTGTCTGAAGAAAACTGATGCAGAAGGCAATGTCAGCTACGAGGAAGGCTATTCGTTCTACGGACTTAACCGCTGCGATCAGATGGCTCTTAAACAGAAAATCAACGCCATCAGTGATGGTAAATCAAATGAGGGTTTCGAGCTTCATCCTAAATTGCAGGCAACATTCAGAGTTTTGTCTGTGCCAAATGGAGATCTTGAAGATCCTTCAAACCTCGATCGCGGTCAGTCCTTATACGTGACATACTGCGACGATCACAAACCTATCTCCTTTGATGAAGTTATGCTGGTTGATCCTATTGATGTTTCCGAAACATGTGAAACTGATGGCTTGATTAAAGTTGAAGAAATGTCAGTCGCTTCTGTTGACGATATCAAAATCGACCAGTTGCCGGTCAGAGTGCTTTATAAATACGATTCCGAGTTTGCTGTTGGAAGTACACAGACTTCCAAAACAATCATGATGAGCATTTTAAGTTCTGCTCTTGATGGTGATACCTTTGAACGTGACGTACAGCTTTATTTCAAGGGCAGCCTTGGTGGACCTCCATCACCTCTGATTGTTATTCCTGATGACTATCAGAATCCCGAACCACTGGATATCATCCATCTGGACGGCAGACAGTCAACTTCACCCTTTGGTGATTCCCGTAAGCCTTTCGAATACTGGTGGGAATGGGCACCGGGTGGTAAACCAGCACACGCTACCGATGCTGTTCTTATTGCCTCAACCGGAACCTTTGATAATCCTGTTTCAATTATGGGTAAATGGACTGCCGATGGTTATCCAAAAATCTTCTTCCCCATTGCCGGAACATACAAGATTCGTTTAAAAGTCAGAGATTCAGCCGGACAGGAAAGTGGACCCAACTCCGCATGCCCGGAATGTGAAACATGGTACACCGAAAGCATAGTGGTTAAACCTTCACAGAAGATTCACGTAGAATTGACCTGGGATCGTGGCGATGATGTCGACTTTGATATGTTCCTGGTTCGTTACAGAACAGACGGAACTTTCGCAATGTATACCCCTGCTGGTGACAAGAGCCTTGTAACCCCGAAATCCACAGCCATGCCAGAGTGTGGTAATGATGACGATGCTTCCGATGATTGTTACAACGGAGCTTTTGCCTGCGGATCAAACAACACTTGTGTTAACTCTTGTGCAACCGATGCTGATTGTACAGCAGTAGATCCGGGTTGGTACTGCAAGACAGAAAACAATATCAACCAGTGTTTTGCCAACAAAAACATTTCCTGCAATGTCGACAGTGATTGCCCCAACAGCACCTATTGCACACCTGTCAAAATTGGTCTTGGTTCATACGAAATGGTATGTACCAAATTTGAAGCAGATGCTTTGAACGACACTTGTTCACACATTTTCAAAACTCCTCGCTGGGGAGATTATGAAGCTCTGTCTTCCGACGATGAGCAGATGCAGTGTACAGCAGATACAGACTGCAATGGTGTGAACTATGAAGAATTTACTTGTGATGCAGGTTCCTGTGACTTTAGCTGTGATTCTTCCAGCCAATGTCTGACCTACAGCGATCAATTCATATGTTCACAGGATGCCGGTTTCTGTCTGGCAAACAGTGTGGATGATGACCCGACACTCGATATTGATGATGTTAATGGATGGGGCCCAGAGAATATCTCTGTTAAAGATCCTTCCAGCGGTATCTATCGTGTTGTCGTCAGACTTTATGCCGATCCTAACCGTGTTGTTGGAGATGGTGGTCCTTCTTCTGCTGCCACAGCAACCGTACAGATTTACCTCAATGGTGAGCGTGCCATTTCTGACGGTATTGCCCATGAATTTTACGGCTCTGCCACCTACTGGAAAGTTGCAGACATTGTTTGGGATGAGAATCTTGGCGAGAAAGGTGCTGGTACTGTTTTACCTGTCTGTGCCGGCTGGACTAAAACAGAATGCTCCAGTTCTGAGGAATGCATCAATAAGTTTTCTGACAATTATGCCTGCAACGAGAGAGTCTGGGATCAGAAATACTGTTCATCATGTACCAGCGGTGAAGGAACTCCGGAAGAGTGCTTAAGTACAATTGCTTGTACTTCCGATGCTGACTGTTACAATGAAACAGGCAAAGTCTGCACCACAATTAAGGGAAGTTATTGCCAGTGCGAAGGTGCAAACGAATTTGGCGAATTCTCCGTTGATCCTTATGCCAACCCCTTTACCAGAGTTGTGCAGCAGTTGTTTGATCCTAACAGCCTGGATCCTGCGCCACGTTCCATCTGGTGTGATTCCAGTGAAGATTCAAGCAAAGAAGTGCCGAACACTTCTACACCTAATGCAACAAGTACGATATATAAGACTGTTGATATTTTAGAAGGTGGCAAACACTGTACAGAGTTGTATCAATAAAATCTTGAAAGTTAAGGGAGTGGGGTAATACCTTCTTTAAATTTGTTAGTGGAATCTATTAACAATGTTAACTTTGTGTGGGCACCTAAAAAGGAAAATCCCAAATATTTCAGGGGTGTCCGCTCTTGGGATATATACAGAATAATTATCCGGGTTAATAGACTGTGCCAGATATTATGCGGAGGGTTTTACCTGATTACATCATGTGTCTATTTGAAGATTTCTCTATATAATTGCCGAAAACTGGGCTAATGTTAAAAACTGGCTAAAGAGGTGAAAGATATAAAAGGGGTCTTACAAAAGTAAAAAACAGTGCATTTTGTGATAATAGCTGAAATAACAGAGAAAGACATTTAGTCAAATAACTAAGATGCTCTTGGAATGTGGACTAAATTTTGATAGTATGTACTTTAAATCTAAAGAAATTAGCTGTTTAGCAGTCCTAACGAGGATGAGACAATGCGTGTTTTTATCACAGGTGCCACCGGAATGATTGGACAGGCATTGGTGCGCGATCTGCGTGAAGAGGGGCACAGCATTGTTGCATATGGCAGATCGGAAAAAAGAACAAGAAAGCTTTTGGGCGAGGCAACGGAATTTCTTCCCTTATACTGTGATGAAAAAAGCCTGAAAGAGACTTTCGAGAGCGTTGACGGCATTATCAATCTCGCAGGCGAATCGCTTTTTAATGGTCGCTGGACTGAAAAGCAGAAGCATAAATTGATTGAAAGTAGAGTCAAGTTAACCAGTAGTCTGGTGAAAACACTGGAAGTTTGTAACCCCAGACCGGCCTTTTTCATCTCTTCAAGTGCAATTGGTTATTATGGTGACCGAGGGGACGAGTTTCTAACCGAGGAAAGTTCTCCGGGCAGTGATTTTCTGGCTCGTCTGTGTCAGGACTGGGAAGCCAGCGCCTGGGGAGCCAATCAACTTGGCACAAGGGTTACAATGTTGCGGTTGGGAATCGTCTTCAGTAAATCAGGTGGGGCATTGAAAAAACTGATGCCCATTTTCAAGGCTGGAATGGGTGGCAGGCTTGGTAATGGGAAACAGTACATGCCCTGGATACATCTGCGTGATCTGATAGAGATAATAAAGGCTGCCATGACAGACGAAAACTATCGGGGTCCGATCAATGTGGTGGCTCCGGAGGCTATTACCAATCGGCAGTTTACTAAAGTATTAGGGAGAAATTTGCGCAGGCCGACTTTCTTGCCTGTGCCATCATTTGCATTGAATCTAATGCTGGGGGAGGCTGCCTCCGTTTTGCTGGGTGGCCAGAATCTGGCCCCCAGAAAACTGAGACAATTAAAATACAATTTTATCTATCCATCAATTCATCTGGCTTTGTAATTCTTACCAGGTAATCTTGCTGTTGGCATATTTTTGAGGTGCCAGGATTTTCAACTCTTCCAAAGCTCTTACTGTGTAAACACTTTTGATTTTCTTCTCTTTAGAAGTTTCGAGGCATTTTTCGAAGGCCTGTATTGAGCCTGCGACCATGCTGTTTGCTTTGTCACTAAGAGTCTTTTTATAGGCAGCTTTATCTTCAGCACCGAACCAGTATGGTTCTTCAGATTCAATTGTTTTGTAATAATAGTCCATAGAGATAGATCCAATCATGTACCAGGAAGCAACTGTCCATTCAGGGTCGTTTAATTCGGTTATGTTGCTATACATGTTGGCAAGCTCTGTCAATAACTCCAGTTTGCTTTTCATGACCTGAGTAATGCTTGCTGCCCATTCTTGCTGATTCAACTTATTGTTGTTAACTTCGATTTTGGCTTGGGAGTAGGCGAAAAATTTTACTTCGGCAGCCAAAAACATTTCGTAGGCTTTTGATTTTGCATTGCCTTTGGCAATTGTTGAATCTTGATTATCATTACTGCTGTTGGACAGTCTGGTTTGGTTATCATGCTGATATGAAGCCTGAGCCGTGTTGAATACTAAAGCTATAAGCATAATTAAAATAACAACACTGAATTTTTTTCCTAACATTTTCTGTAATCCCTTCCTCTGTCGAATATGAAAAACTTTACCAAGTGGTGGCAGAAATATAGCATACCAAATTTAAGTTTCAAGTGTTTTTAAAAATTTAGGCCACACCATAAAAAAGACCGACTCGTTTGAGCCGATCTTTTTATTGTGAGGAAATATTAATAAGCTGTAGGCTTTGCTAAATAGCTTCTTGTTACAGTTCGTCCTTACTTACACGAACACTACCTAACCATAAGTTTTCATCATCCTGCCATACACTGTTTGACAACAAATTATACATGTATCGATCAAAGTAAGACGGGTTTGTTTCCGTATCTGTTGCTTCTAAACAGCCTGACGTGAATATAAACACACTTGTAGAATCTACTGCAACACCACAATCACACTTATTATCCTCATCGTTAAAATCAGAGTTCAATTTAACTATGGAAAATATTGCACAACCATTACTTATTCCACCAAACCAGCTTATTGGCGAAACAAAGGTTGCAGGTGGTGTTCCAGCCATTCCAGGAACTGCCTGCATATATGCTAACATTTGGTTGGCAGGATACCCCCCTTCAAAGCAACTCTTAAATTCACAATCTGAAGCATCAACTACGGTTTCAGCAGACTGGGAATTTGTATCCAAATGCAGGGTAACGCTTTTTAGTATAGATCCATATGTTTCTTGTTCGCCAACCCAGTTCACCTGAACCATTTCAAGGCTGTTTTCGATTTTATTGATAACATACAATCCATCACCAGCAGCTTCATTGCAGCCATCTACCACAGTTTCTTCAATGAGACTTTCAGTACCGATTTCCCATGACAAAACCTTACAACCTACTGGCAAATAGAACTTATTGCCATGCCAGCTTCCATGAAGAACTAAAGGCTGCTCAACAAATGCAGGTAAATCAAATATCTTCCATGTTTTTGAGTTTTCATTATAAAAACCAAGTCCCCAACTGTGCCATACTGCAATCCAGCCATTCGGTCCAATCAGCAGACCACGGGGTGCATATAAATCGTCTGGAATAGTTGTTTCCCCTGCATTCGGGATGTTAACAAAACTCCACGTACCGTCTGCACCTCGTTTTGCCAGACTATTTTGTAGCCCCAAATATACGATAAAGCCATCTTCAGTATTTACTCCATCCATGGAAAAAATGTATTCGCTTATTGCAGGATCACAAGTCATGGTTTTATTTTGCTGATCATATGTCCAGAATACATTTGTTATTAATCCATCTGTAGGTATGTAAGGGTAATGTAACTTATCGCATCCAAAATATATTTTACCAGTCCCATCTCCGACAACAAGGTTGAATTGATTCATTGGATTCAGGTGTGGAAGATCTAAAGGTTCTTCACAATACGATAGTGCAACACCAGCAAAAGGAAAGTGTTCAATAAGCAATGGAGGGGAGTCAACTTCCTCCTGTTCAGCCTCGATTTCCTCTGACTCCACGACATCATTATCAACGAAATCAGAATCAAGCTCATCTTCTGCTGCATCAATATCATCGTCACCATCCGGCAATTCATCCTCGACAGCTTCAGAGTCAGCATCCAACTCATCACCATCGCTGAAGGTATCGGTAATGTCATTGTCGAGAGAATCTTCATCTCCATCAACTTCAAGCTCATTGCTATCTGTGTCACCAGCTGATGGGTTGGCTGGATCTGAATTGCAACTCAAAAGCAGAAGAGCCAGCAAAGCAAAATATGATAAATGTTTCATTTTCACATCCCCTTAAATTTTATAAGTTAATCACTCAAATCCTGCGTCACACGAGTACTTCCCATCCACAAGGTTTCACCATCTCGCCAGAAACTTGTCGTAAACATTTTCCACATGGGATTACTGAAATCTCCCCAGACGTTTGCTGGTTGCCCTGGATTAAAAGGTATTGACCAGTCATTAGTGATCCAGATTTGACCACAAGTACACTTTCCAGGCTCATCATTAAAATCAGGGCCAAGTCTGATGAAAATGTTTAATTGAACTGCTTCCCACATGGATATCATCATCTGATCCAGTGCAGAAACAACTGTAGCAGATGGTGTTCCTGTCATACCAGGCACCACATGCAAAGTAGCTTTTTTTTGTCTGCCAGGCATGAAGCCTGAATCGTAAACAAGACAGGAATGAAATACGCATGGTGAAGGCGGAAAAGTATCTATTTCAACCGCATTAACGAAACTATGAACTTTAGTAATTAAATCTAAAGTAACCGTTCTAACAAGAGCTCCATAGGTGTTATAGTCTTTCTTCCAGTTAACCTGAGCCACCTCAAGGTTGTTGCCGTTTCTATCAATCACATACAAGCCATCGCCAGTACTTTCATCGCAGCCATCTATTGTTACTTCCTCGATCAAACTGTCAGTGCCGATCTCCCACGACAATACCTTGCAGCCAGCGGGTAGGTAAAATTTATCATCATGCCAGCTACCGTACAAAACTACTGGCTGATCAACGAATGATGGTAAATCGATTTTTTTCCACGTGTCGGTGCTTTCGTTATAAAAAGCAATTCCCCATTTACCCCAAACAGCTACCCAGCCAGAATTATCGACCTCAATACCACCAGCAATATAGTAGCCATCAGGCATGGGAGCATCTGGAATGTCGAAGTAGAGCCACTCGCCAGTGGGTTTGCGCTTTGCAAGTTTGTTCTTTTGTGCCAACCAAATTACAGTACCCGAGTCAGTGTTAATGCCATCCATAGCGAATGTTGTCTGGCTAAGAGCAAGGTCACAGGTAAACGTTTTTTCTGCCTCATTATATATCCAGACAAAATTGGCATCGGACTTGCTTTCAGACTTTTTAGAACCCAGATAACTTCTATCCACAAAATACATCAAACCATCGTCATCACCCCAGACAAGCCTGTTGACCTCAGTGGCTGGTGGAATATCGTCTTCCGGATTCTTTGTTGCGCAAGCTGTAACCGTCAGCTCATCATAGGGCAAGGTCTCTATTACAGTCGGTGGGTAGACCACTTGCTCGACCTCAATTTCCTCTGACTCCACAACATCACTATCAACGAAATCAGAATCAAGCTCATTTTCTACAGCATCAATATCATCATCACCATCCGGCGATTCATCCTCGACAGCTTCAGCATCCGATTCATCACCATCGCTGGAGGTATCGGTAATGTCTGCATCACCAGAATCTGTTTCGGCTTCCAACTCAAGCTCATTGCTATCTGTGTCACCAGCTAATGGGTCGGCTGGATCTGAATCGCAGCCGAAAAGCATGAGAGTCAAAAGCCCCAAAAGTCCCAAAAGTATGATATGTTTCAGCATAATCATTTCCTGTCCTGATAAGTTAATCACTCTCATCCTGAGCCACACGAGTAGCCCCAATCCATAAGGCTTCGCCATCCCGCCATGCACGCTTTTGAAACAACATTCCTACACTTACGTCATAGCATGATGTATTGCCATCATTGTTAGGATAATTATAACAATTGCCAAGTGTCATTTGATTCGCACCACAATAATTTCCAATCATAATTTCACCAATGTTACATGTCATCTCATAAAGATATGATCCAAGTCTTATGTTTATATATTGATAACACATGAAGTGATTGTGGTTATAAAACGTACCAGAGAGAAAAGAAGCAGGTGGTATACCTGCCATCCCTGGAACAATAAATTGTACCAGCGGTTTGATAGTTACCGTTGGGTCAAACTCCTTGGAACAATGATCCATATTTGGAAGGATTGTGGAAGATTGCATTTTGGTTTCAAGATTAAGTTTAACAATGCTGTATACAGCACCATAGCTGGATTGTCCTTTTACCCAATTCACCTGTGACATTTGAATTTCATTGTCATCTTTGTCTATTACATATAATCCATCACCAGCATCATCGTCACATCCAGTAATGACAGCTTCTTCAACAAGAACCTCGTTATCGGGATGCCATGAAAAAACTTTGCAGCCAAGAGGCAGATAAAACTTGTCACCATGCCAACGACCCTCAAGAATAGTTGGTTGTTCTACAAACTCTGGCCAGTCGAACATTTTCCAGACTTGAGTTTGTTCATTATAAAATCCAAGTCCCCAACTGTCCCACACTGCAATCCAGCCATCAGGACCAATATGCAATCCACTGGGTGCAAGTAAGTCATCTGGAATTGTAATTTCTCCTGCATCAGGAATAGAAACAAAACTCCATTCTCCAGCAGTATCTCGTTTGGCAAGTTTGTTTTTCAATCCCAGCCATAAAACAGCACCGCTTTCGCTTGTTGTTCCATCTAGGGCAAATATTTCTTCCTCAATCATTGGGTCACAGGTTAGCGTTTTGTTGTTTTTATCATAAATCCAGAATATGTTTTTATGAAAAAATGACACATTGTTATAACGATCCAGTCTTTGGCCCCCAATGAATATTTTCCCCGTTCCATTACCCCAGACAAGGTTGGCTTGATTCATTAAATATTTTTCTTCTCCCCCTAAAGGCTCTTCGCAAGGTGAAATAGTTACACCTTCAAAAGGGAGATTTTCGATATTCAGTGGCGGGTAATCTCCCTCTTCCCACTCTGCCTCAATCTCTTCTTCCGCTTCCACAACATCACTATCAACGAAATCAGAATCAAGCTCATCTTCTACGGCATCAATATCATCATCACCATCCGGCAGTTCAGCCTCGGCTGCTTCAGCATCAGCATCCAACTCGTCACCATCGCTGGAAGTATCGGTAATATCCGCATCACCAGAATCGGCTTCTGCATCCAACTCAAGCTCGCTGGCATCAGTATCACCAGCGGGCGGGTCGGTAGCATTTGAATTGCAGCCCAGAACGAAACACATTGATAATAATACAATCATAATTAGCGTTTTCATTGTCACCTCTATCCATATACAAAAAAACATCCTTATAATACTGTCGCATTCCCCGTTTGGCTATGATGTGAAATAAGGTTTGAATTTAATGCCCAGCCAAAAAAAGCAGAGCATCCGAGGGCAGTAGCATAATTATAATATAACAAAAAAGAATAAAATTAAAGTCATAATGCAAAAAAAAGACCGACTCGTTTGAGCCGATCTGAGTTTGCAGACAAAGTGGTGTTGTTCGAACAAAGCAAACATCAACATCAGTCATACCTGCGAAAGCAGGTATCCAGAATTTGGAATCAATGGCATTGGTTTGTCGGAGTTTTTGTTTTTTTGTTTGTACATGAAAATATATTCTTAATTATTTCAGTGACATAGCCATGTGGATTCCCGCTTTCGCGGGAATGACGAAAAGCCTAAAGTGTATGCAAAACGAGTCATGCAGAAGGGTCGTGCAGCAGTGACTTTTGAATAATATTAAGAGATATTACTTTGTCAACAGTCTGAGACCGACTCATTCGAGCCGATCTTTTCATAGTGATATAGTATTAAAAGCTATGGCCTGCCTTCAAGGTGTTTGACCTTGTCCCAAACTTCATTCATTGGTGGTGTTTTATCAGGGGTGAGGTTTTTGCCACCAGAGCCGGGGATGTAAACCGGAGAACCATGTCCGTCTTTTTTGATTTTCTCTGCCAGATGAACCAGCTTGACATAGTGCTTTTTCAACTCGTAGAAGCCGTGCCACCAGGAGTAATCCGGCCCCATCATGGCAGAACCCATGCGGGCTCTGCGGCCTTCGTTGTGCCAGAACTCGTAATAAACCCATTCAATTTCTTCATCGAACATGGGCCATTTTGTCAGCAGACCTTTGTCGTAAAGTTCGGTCATGATCTTTTTGGCTGGATCGAAATAATTTTCATCATAGTTTTTGATGGCCTTGTCGTAACGGCTAAGATAATTTTTCGCCCATCTGGGAGAATGGCACTCGGTGCAAACGGAGATCATATTTTTGCGCCCTTTATCACTGTCAAAGTCCCAGTTCTTTTGTGTTCTGGGAGCTTGTGCTTCCCATTTCAAACGTTCTGCAACATTATGCGTGGTGGCCAACTCGCCCACGCCCGACATATGACAGGCAGCGCAGGTAGGCGCACTGAAATGAGTTGAGGGTTCCCATGTATCGGGTGCTGCTTCGAAGTTGTAGGTGTGACCTTCTGCCAGATAACGTTTGCCGTGCTTGGATTCGAAATAGATTTCGTCCTGTGGATGATCCGGCCCCATATGGCACTGGCCACAGGTTTCGGGTTTACGGGCCTCTGCAATGGAAAAGCGATGTGAGGTATGGCAAATAACGCAGGAACCCAGCGAGCCATCCGGGTTTTTACGACCACAACCCTCGTTGGGCCAGTTCATATCATTGAGCTTGCCATCACTGATATCTGAACCGTGGCAGGCATAACAGCCGGTCACGCGCTCTATTTCATTGGCCATGCCCTTTAACCAGGCATCCTTAATCTTGTCGGTCTGAATCTTCCAGGTGCTGGCA
>Ga0209692_10001133_pt1 | contig 40039 bp, 35 predicted proteins | sample tdDd472_FD_187129 | JGI IMG/M metagenome (GOLD analysis project Ga0209692, IMG submission 187129) | Marine sediment microbial communities from the Atlantic coast under amendment with organic carbon and nitrate - tdDd47.2 (SPAdes)... | ecosystem: Environmental > Aquatic > Marine > Coastal >...
AATCGGAATTTCCACCAACCTGAAATTATCAGGCAAAGTCATCCAGCTTCTGGTATCAGCCTCTTTGACAACATCGACCACGTTCAAGGCCAGATTGGCCAAAAAGGACACAGCCTTTACTGTATTGTTCTTGGATTTTTTAGCAATAACCTTGGTTGCCTTTTTTGCAGCATACATTATCAAAGCTCTGGCAATTGCACGGGCTTTGATCTGGGCATTTTTGTCATCCAGCATTTTCATGGCAAGGGTGGAAATATTATTGGCAGGCATGGCCTCGACCTCAATACCATCTGCCTGAACAGTAGCATGTCTGGCACGAAATGAACCACGCTCAAATGCCGGGTAGGTAACCACAATCGTATCAAACTCGGGATCGGGAACAATCCATTTTTTTGAAACCTTATGCGCCACTTCACCAAGAGATGCAATTACAATCAGTTTTGCTTTACCTTGCCAGAAGGCAGGATCGGCAGCGGGCCAGTTACCATATAAAGGCTCGTATTTCTCAATGGCCTCCTGATATCCTAAAATTCTGGCGGTGCGTAAAACTCCGGCTTTCAGTGCATCGGGGGCCGAGACTTCCATGATCTTGCCGATTTTTGCATAACCCTCAAGGGCATCTTCGTATGATCGAAAGGCATCATTATATTCCTGCATGGCTTCCTGAATCATCCCCGAGAGATACTGGGCAAAAGGATCCTGTGTATAGCTGGTCCTAACTTTGTTTTTGGCAAGTTTGTCAACATAGACCTGTAAACGATGATTTATTTGTCTGGATTCAACTGCGGCGTTTTCGAGATCTCCCAAATGCAGATAATTAAAAGCTGAAATGGTATGAATCATCACACCTTCAAATTCTTCACCTTCAAAGGTTCTGGCAGAATCGTTCCAGGCCAAGGCTGCAAGCTCGCTGCCCCACTGAACACCAAAGAGTTCGTCAAGTTTCAGTTTAATCTGTTCAATAACTTCATTACTCTCGGCATATTTTCCCTGCAAATGCAACAGCATGGCCTTGTCCATCAGGTTCATCACCAGATCTTTTTTAGCATCATTGCTCATCAGCTTCTGTTGCGCCTTGTAGGCATTCTGGTATTCACCAAAACGCACATCATCCACCATGGTGCGACGCAATTCCGAGTGGGTTGCACAAGCGGAGGTCGTTAAAGCCAAAATTGCAATCAGACAAAACCAGTTAAATATGCTTCGTAACATTAATTGTTCCTATTGAAATATCGCTATTATGTGTAATTTTAAGGCAGATTTCATTTTAGATCAAGCTGACTATCAGGTGACCAGATGATCAGCGGACTGTACAACACAGATAAAAAATTATCCCCCCTATTTATGTAGGGGGGATAATCAGATTAGCGTTCGATAACTTTTTTGATTTTATGCTGGCCGATCCAGACTATTTCGGTACTGGTAATGTTGTGCAGCTCGACATTGATCTGATACCACATAACCTTGGTTGAACCCTCTTCATCGGGAATGGTCAAAAGAGAACCTTTCATCATGAATTCGGCACCGATTTCCTGTCCGGCTCCTGCCTGTGTCTGCTCTGAGGTATGACCGTTGTGCTGCTGTAAACGTTCACCACGAACATCGCCACGTTCCACGGATGAAGATACGAATTTCACTCTCTGGGAGTTGATCAGTGATTTCTGAATATCTTTGACAAATGTTTCAACATTGATGTGTTCGTGGCTTTTGTTTAAAATTCTACCTACAATAACAGTCGGCTTGCCGGTGTTGGTTTCTTTCCAGACACTGAGCCAGGGCTGGGCCAGACAGTCTGTTACGATAGCTTGGGCCACCTGCTGGGAATCGGTATCGTTCCATCTGCCGGAGAGATCGGTAATTTTGTCAGAAGAAACACGGGTAACAGTTTTACCTGTTGCACAACCAAAAGCACCGGTAAAGATCATCATCACTGCCAAAATCAAAATAAAATTCCTACGCATAATTTTTCTCCCATAATTTTAATGTTAATCAAACTCTGTTTTATTTACCATATTGTGGCAGCTTGTCAAAGCCCAGTGCTGCATTAATCTTTAGAAACTCATTCAATCTGGTGGAAAAGACTGTGTCCTGAATCAGCATTTTCACAAAGTCATCCAGCTTGACAACAGATTTGGAATACCAGATATTATTTCCTTCATCGAAATATCTGTCTTCGATAGCTGCCGAACGTACGTTAAGTTTGGCAAAGAACTCTCTGGCCTCCGTAAGCTCTTCAGAGCTGGTTTCGTTTCCATCTTCGCCTTGGTAATCTTCGTAAAGTTCCAGAAGTTCATCAAGATATTCTGTTAATAGTTGACCGATTTCAGTTCTGGCCTGACCATCGGAATTGGTTCTGGCCATTTCAATGGATTTGATGCCACTTATCTGACCAATACCAACTATCAACCTGCCACTGTCCTGACTATCCAGAGTGCCGGAAGTGTGTTTACACCAGTCCGGCATCTGGGGCGGAGCCGGTTTGCGGATTTCTTTCTGGGCACATCCGGAAATTGCCATCACAAGCATAATAGCGAGAACGATAGTGATACGAATCTGGGTGAAATGCATTTTCAAATTCCTTGTCTGTTAATTTTAATAACGATATTAATATCTCTTGTATTGTCGTCTGTGCTGTTTAAACTCTTCCTCCATATCATCTACCATTTTATCCATCATTTTTTCAATATCATTCGGTGTAAAAACCTTTCCGGGTTCAATTTTATCCTTATTTTTGTCTTTTTTGCTTTCTTTTTGCGCTTGTTTGACTGGTTTTTCCTCAACTTTCTTTTCTACCTTCTTTTCCACTTTGCTCTCGATCTTCTTCTCAACCTTTTTGGCTTTCTCTGCATTAAAAGAGCGTTTCTTCTCTTCAACTATAACTTTGGGAGCAAGTTTCTTATTCCGCGTTTCAGGTTTTGCGGCTGTTCCTCTCTTGTTAAGCCAGTTCATCGCGGTTTTGCCTGAAATGGCGAAGTTAATTCCTTCTATTACAAAACCATTGGGCCCTTCACGCATGGTGGCAGTATTTACCCCAATTACCTGACCTTCAGCATTAATCAGCGGGCCACCGGAATTTCCCGGATTGAGCGAATTTTCCATCTGAATCATCTGGCGACCTTTAATATTGTTGAAATCGCTGATTTTACCGGAGATCCTGCCCGTTGTTAAAGACCATCTGGTACCACCAACCGGATGCCCAATTGCAGCAGTGGAAATACCGACAACAGTTCCAGCAGGATCGGCCCATTTTAATACGGGTAAGTTTGCAGGAGGATCAATTATCTTTAATAGTGCCAGATCCAGATTCTTGTTGTACTCAACCAGTTTGGCATCATAGCGTCTGGTAAGATCATCACTTTGTCTGCCGGTAATCTTCTCCGGTTTCAAATACAGCACAATACGTGAGGCAGCCTTTTTATCATCATCAAAATATATCACATGGCTATTGGTAACAACCAGGCCACTTTTTGAGATGATAAAACCAGAGCCTTGCTGTATCTTGCTCTCTTCAGTAAAGGCCGCCACAAATACCACCGAGCCAGAGGCCTTTTTGTATACCGCAGCATAGTCCATATTCTCTGCATAACTACTTGAAATTGACAAAACCATAATTAACACCAGCAGTGAAAAAAATCTTATGGTCATTCCCTTTCCTCCTTTGAAAACGGCAAGGTAGCAATGATAAAAAGAAAGAAAGCCTCCCTTAACCGAGATTAAAAAGTTGCATGTGAAGATTCTAACCTTCATTTGTTAAGAGTCAAGAACTTATAATAAGGTGTTTTTGCTCAAATTATAGAAACGTCTGATTAATTGCATAATAAAATGCAAGCAATTAACCCGTAGATAATAAATTTGGCTGTTTTCACAGGGTACTTTTGATCATGGCGGTAAGTGTCTCGAAACATTGATTTTGGGGTAGATCACAAGCTATGAGTTGAATGTAAGAATACCATGATATAAGCACCGTGTTAATCATTTCAGCTGAATCAGCTCCAAAAACTGAAATATATTGGAAAAAATCGATATATTATCTATAATTCTGCAATACTTCAATATGGAGGAAATCATGTATTCGCGGATGCACTTTGTAAATAACCATGATGGCTGGGAATTGGCGATCAAGCATAGCTATGATCAAAGCAAGAGAAATCCTGAACTAAAACCACTGATGATTGTTCCGGGTTATGGGATGAACGCCTTTATTTTCGGCTATCATCCAAGAGGTTTGTCAATGGAAGAATATCTGGCCGAGGCAGGCTTTGAAATATTCTCAGTAAATTTACGAACCCAGGGCGATAGTAAAAAGATCGGTGGCAAAAAACGCTATGGGCTGAAAGAAGTCTCCCTGGTGGATCTCCCGGTTGCAGTGGATTTTGCTATTGAACACTGTCTTAGCGACAACAAACTGCTGGACATCATCGGCTGTTCACTAGGTGGTACAATTGTCTATAGTTATTCTGCAATTTGTGGAACTGAAAAACTGGGCTCGATTGTCACCCTCGGCGCACCTTTAACCTGGGTAGATATTCATCCGATTCTGAAAATAGCTTTTTCATCACCAAGACTTGCAGGAATGTTAAGGATCTGTGGCACCAGAACCCTGGCCAGATTGGCCCTGCCCGTTCTGGAAAAATTGCCTCTGCTGCTTTCCATCTACCTACACCCGGAAATTACCGACATTTCCAAGCCTGAAATGCTTGCTCAAACGGTAGAAGATCCAAACCCGGTCTTAAACCGCGAAATTGCCGAGTGGATCGGACATAAATATCTGGTTGTAGATGGAAAAGATGTCGCGGCCGATCTGTCAAATGTTGAAAATCCTTTACTCTGTATGCTCTCGAATGCAGATGGCATAGTTCCTCCGGCCACTGCTTTAAGCGTGCTTTCAGCCGTTTCCAGCAAAGTTAAAGAGAGTATTATGTGTGGCACCGAAGAAGTTCAAATGGCACACGCGGATATGTACATTTCAGATTATGCTCAACAGATGGTTTTCGAACCTTTATCCAACTGGTTACAGGAATATCAGTAGGAATTATCGAAACCGGGTAATTTTAAATTGGGCCGTATTGTTAAAATTATCACAAAAAACATTGACATAATCGGTGAACTTTAAGACCATGGTGGTGTAGTATAGAAGAGGATTTGCGGGACAAAGATATCATCCGCGGACGTGACTCTTGAACCTGCGGGAATTTTGTTTGTGAAGTATTGTTGTATCCCTGAAAATGAAGTATTTATGTCTGCAATGAAATATAACTAAGCGAGGGATTATGAAGCGAATTCTGGTAGTTGACGATGAGCATGGGATGCGCCTGACATTAGGTGAGTTTTTGCGCAATGAAAAATATGATGTGCATACTGCAGAGGACTCGGAAGAGGCAATGCAGTTTCTTAAAAACTATCAATTCGACGTAGTAATCTCGGATATTCTTTTACCAAAAGCATCCGGTGTGGATCTTTTAAGAAAGATACAGGAAATAACCCCCGAAGTAAAAGTTATCCTGATGACTGGACAGCCAACGGTTGAAACCGCTGTACAAGCTGTCAGGAAAGGTGCTTTTGACTATCTTAGCAAACCAATTTCCAGAGAAATGCTGCTGAGGGTGGTTTCCAATGCTATCCGCATGAAGATTCTGGAAGAAGAACAGATCAGGCTTAAAAAAGAAAATAGTTCCTATCGCAAAGAACTTGAGAGGATGGTTAACGACCGCACACAGGCTCTGCTTCAGAGCGAAGAAAATTACATTTCTCTATCCAGAGAAATGCCACTTGGTTTTGCCTATCATAAAATAATTGCCGATAAAAAAGGTTATCCGGTTGATTGCAAGTTTGTCGAGGTCAACCCTGCCTTTGAAAGAATGTTCAATAAAAACCGCAATGAATTACTGAACCAAAGCGCCAGAGAAACATATCCCGATTATTTTGCCCTAAACGGTGAATGGCTGGAAAAGTTTCATCTTTTGTCTGAAAAAGGTGGTTCATTGATCGAAAATTCATACATCAAATCGGTTGAGAGAGAACTTCGCATAACACTGTATCGTACGCGCAGTTTACATCTGGTGGCAATCTTTGATGATATTAATCTCTAAATAAAACGCCATCTGTAATTAATCCGGTAATTTAGAACAAATAAAAATTTCACTTACCATCTTCAAAGCCGACCCATATCCTTGCCTTTTTTCTCAAAATGAGTTAAGACTTCGCAGCTATTGGTTTTTACCAACCCAATTAAAACGTCAAACCTTTCTGCCAAGGAGAAAATAATGAAAATTGAAAATCACGTTTACGTCCGTTTTAGTTATACATTTACTGATCATGATGGAAAAGAAGTCTATGCAACCGAAGAAAACAATCCCCCATGGTACATTCATGGTCACGGTTTGTTGATGCCCGCTCTGGAAAATGCCTTGGTAGATCATCAGGATGGCGACGAATTCACAGTCGAGTTGAAACCGGCAGACGCTTTTGGCGAACGTCTTGAAGAGCTGGTACATTCTGTTGAAGCAAGTTCCTTGCCTGAAGGTTTTAAACCCGAAATTGGCGCAATGTTGCAGGGTGAAGACCAAGCCGGTAACACCATGCCAATAGTGGTGGTAGGTGTAGAAGGCGATAAAGTTATCCTGGATGCCAACCATCCTTTGGCAGGTCGTGAACTGACCTGTAGTATGAAAGTTCTGCAGGTTCGCGAAGCAAACTCCAGAGAAAAAGGTGAAGTCGCCAAGTTTCTTGGAAATAAAGACGGCATGGCCACAAGCGTGGACGAAGACGGTTCCATTATCATGGAATTTGGTAGCGATGATGAGGAACCTGTCTCCAAAGGCAACTTTAATGTGGCAAGTGGTGGATGCTCCGGTTGCGGTGGCGGTTGTTCACCTTCAAACGGCAATAAGAATGACGGCGGATGTTCCGATCCCGGCAGTTGCTGCAGCTAGTTCAAGATAAATGGGAGATGCCTTAACGCATCTCCTTTTTTTGTGGAATTTATCCTTCGAAATCGACTCCAAGAGCTAAAACTTCTCTGTTTTCTGCATTGCAATAACTGACAACCATAGTTATTTCCAGAATTTCTACGTCACTATATCCAAAATGTTTCAGATCATCTACTTCTGCATCAGTGACAGCATAAGGAATTTTAGTCAGTCTATCAGAAAATGTCAGTACAGCTTTATGTTTGTCGCTAATGGGTGCATTTTTATAGTCCTCCCGAATGGAACTAATCAGTTCTTCGCAATCACCTGCCTGCCTGATAAACATCGTATGCCAGACATTGCTATATTGACAATTATTGATTCGAGAAACAAATATCGCAATCATTTCTTTGGTAAGTCTATCTACCCTGCCCGTCTCAAAAAGAACATGGTACTGGTTCTTCATTACTTGAAACATCTCTGGCCAGGCAGCATATACTTTGTACAGATTTGGAACAAGACCAAATTTTTTCTCAAAACAGGAATATGTCTTTTTAATCGCATCCGTACCTTCTTGTTTCTCAACAAGTTTAGTCCGGGTCATAGTGAATCCTTTCAAAGCGCACTTAATTTGAACGACATAAACCGGCCCAATCTGGGTATAAACCCTGATAAATTTATATCGCGGATCGTACAACCATACAACTACTTATATTATATACAGCAAAAGCAGTATATCCCATAATTAATTTTTTGTAAGTGATTTTCTAAAAAATATTGTGGCCAAAGGTTGAGGTATTTTAATGCCGAAAAGGAAAAGTACTTGATTTTATATACTAATTTACCGATTTTGCCCGACAAGCCACTTAAACAACATAATAAAATCATCCACATCAAGTGTTTCTGCTCTTGAGGCTAAAAGCTCTGAAAACTCTGTTTTCATTAAAGAAAGTGTGCTTTTTTCAATCGGCAGGAAATTTTGGCGACCAAGACTGTTTGCAAGGGTTTTTCTTCGTTGATGAAAAGCTCCTTTAACAAATTTGATAAACAGCTGATCATCGATTGACTCGTCTATCTCATCTTTGAAAACAATAGAGATAAAACTGCTATCTACCTTTGGTGCCGGGATAAAACAGTTTTTGCTGACCTCGGTATCCAGCCTGATTTCGGCCACACGACCAAACAAGACAGTTAAAAGACCGTATTCTTTTGTAGAAGGTTTGGCCACTAATCTGTGGGCCACTTCCTTTTGCAAAAGCGCATGGGCAGATTTCAAATGTCTGTGACATTCCAGAAAACGAAACAACAATGGCGCAGAGATATGATAGGGTAAATTACCTATAACCTTGATTTTCTGTTGAGACTTTTCAGAGTGAGACACATAATCATATGTTAAGGCATTGGCCTCGCAAACAGTAACACCCTCTTCATCACTGAAACGATCTTTAAGAACCGGAACCAGATCTCTGTCTCTTTCAATGGCAGTCAATTGACGACCCTCACCGATCAGCCTTTCAGTCAAAGCTCCAAGGCCGGAACCTATTTCGACCAGATGCTCATTTGCTTCAAGTCTACAGGCCGAGACAATTCTATCCAGTGCATTTTTATCGTTTAAAAAGTTCTGTCCCCAGGATTTTTTGGGCGACAGATCATATTCCTTTAAAAGACTCACCATACTTGGCATTAGAACAAACTTTCATTGGCGGCGGCATTCATATCGAGTGAATGCTTCTGACCAAGTACCAGACGCTGATGGGCAGCAATGGCAATCATGGCAGCATTATCCGTACAAAATTGAACTTCCGGCAAAAATACCTCCAGAGCATTGTTTTTGCCTGCAACTTCCGCCTGTCTTCTCAATCTGGAGTTGGCAGCCACACCACCGGCCAATACCCAGCGATCAAGCTTAAATTTTCTGGCAGCCAAAAGCGATTTCTTGACCAGCACTTCAACCACTGCTTCCTGAAACGAAGCACAAATATCTGGCAAATCTTCTTCTGTTGGCTGATGCTTGTCCAGATATTGTCTGACAGATGTTTTTACGCCCGAAAAAGAAAAATCGAGCGTATCCTTGCGCATCATGGCCCTGGGAAATCTGATCGCATCTTTATCGCCTTTTTTGGCAAGCTGATCAATCACGATTCCACCGGGATAACCAAGGCCCATCATTTTGGCAACCTTGTCATAGGCTTCACCGGCTGCATCGTCGCGGGTATTGCTGATAAGATCAAAATTACCCGGGCCTTTGACATTATATAAAGCTGTATGCCCGCCGGATACAATCAAACCCAAATAGGGAAACTTCGGTTTACGCTCTTGCAATCTTGCAGCCATCAGATGCGCCTCTAAATGGTTGATACCGATCAGCGGTATCTTAAGGGCATAGGCCAAAGCCTTGGCACCCGAGACACCAACCAAAAGCGCACCCACCAAACCGGGGGCTCTGGTCACCGCAATTGCGTCAAGTTGGTCAAGAGTGATGCCTGCATTATCAATTGCCCTTTGAGTCAATGGAAAGAGAGCCATTAAATGTTGCCTGCTGGCAACTTCAGGTACCACACCACCAAATCTGGCATGTTCGTCCACCTGGCTGGCAATTTCACTGGAGAGAATCTGATGTCCATCTTTTAAAACGGCGCAGGCAGTTTCATCGCAGGATGATTCTATCGCCAGTATCAACTTGTAATCTCTCTCGCTCATTTTAACTCCGTAAAAAAACATCACCATCGTATATCGCAATCCGCGATTATACGAAAATATTAACAGCAGGGCTATGATTAACAAACACTTCAGTAATACACAAGCAATAATTTTTTGTGGAAAAGTATTAAGTGAACATTAAGGTCTGATCATAAAATCCGCTGTTTTAGCAGATTTTCAAGATATTTCAGCTTCTGGGAAGGAATCAGCTTTTGCCTACCATCTTCACCTGCTGCTTCCACCAGCCAGTAAAGTACATCCACTGCATGTGGTGGTGGCCCGATATCGGCCAGTTGCAGTATTTCGGCAAGGCGATGATTAGCAAAGTTTTTATTGCTTTCCAAAAGCCCGGCATAACTTCGTTTGGCTTTTAAGGCCGCTACAAAAATCTCTTCGGTCTGCTCAAGGATGGTGCCCTCAGTTTCCAGCTTATCCTTAAACTGAACCTTGAATCTGCCTTTTTCCCAGAACAAAAGCATCAAGGCAGCCTTGATGCCGTGCAAATTGCAAAGCCTGGCATTTTGAACATATCCATGGGCAAAAGAAATCTCAGCCTCTTGCCTGTTACTTTGCAAATATAAAATCCCTGCCCTTTTGGACTCCAGTACCGAACGCAGGATATCATGCACCAGATCCGGATTCAGCTGTCCCTGACGATTCTGACTCAAACCTCCCGGTTCCAGAATACTGACTTCCTGTCTTTTCAGGTGACCTTTAATACGATCCACAAATTCGCGCAGAAAAATCGGCTTGGTCAGATAATCATCGGCGCCAAGCTCCAAACCTCTAATTTTGGATTCGACCTCAGAACTTCTGGTGATAAAAATCAGCGGAATCCCCGAATAGTTATCGTTGGCTTTCAATGTTTCCACAAACTTGAAAGGAGCCTCATCGGTAAAGACAGTTTCGCTGAGAATAAGATCAATATCAGATTCAGCAAGGATTTCAAAAGCCTTCTCGCTGTTTGATGCAGTATGAATACAGGTTTCTTTCCCTTCTAGGGAAACCTCCATCATCAGGCGTGAATGTTCATCACCATCTACCACCAGAATATGCTGCACTATCTTTTTCCTTGTTTCCGGAGATTATCAATTGCCAATTTTTTCCAGCCACCATTATCCCAGATCATAAATATATTTTTGGGATCCATAATATATTCATCAAAGGTTATCCTCAAGGCGGTCGGGGCATTATCCTGTCTTTTACCAATTGTCGCAACCGAAAAGCCCTCGCCCTTCATTTCTTTTTTGGCGGGAATATCCATATACTCCTGTTTATGGTTCAGCTCGCTTTGGGTTCTAAAGAACACACCTTTTTGAGCTTTTACCAAAAGCACGTTTTTATCAATCATACTGAATTGCAACTTTGAATCATTTTTATTTATTTTTGTGCGATCACCCGTCCATCTGGTAAAAAAGCTGTCAACCAATGGAAGGTTGTAGGGAACTGGTGAAAAATGCGGAGTCATCAAGTAGGCTTTGACATCCTTGCGCTTAAGTTTTAATTCCACTTCTAAAGGTAACATGGTAGCCTGTGACCAGAAATTGAAAATATATATCCTGGCTTGATGTGGAACATCTCCCAATTCTTCTATCAACTGTGAGCTGTATTGATCGGAAGTTTTCGAGTCGGTGGCAATGATAGCCTGATTACCGTGATTATGCTCGATGGCCAGCTTGAAAACGAAGAGCAGGAGCAGAATAAGTACCACCTGAAAGGCTTTGTATTTCAGTTTGGTAAAAAGCAGCCGCAGCAGATCCACCGAGATTAAACTTAAACAAGCTGCGCTTAAGGTTTTGCCGAATAGGATCTCGCCATTGAAAAACGATAAAATCTCCACCAGCAAAAAAGAGAGTAAAGCAAAATCCAGCAGGGCAGATTTTCTTTTGACTATTCGTAAAAAAACGATTATGGCAACCACAAAAATTAAAGCGCCAATCAGCGTTTTTAAAAGTGGCAAGATAACCCACATCCGAGGTGGCAAAACAGTGAACCACAAAGCAGCAGAGCTGAACCAGTATCTGAGTGGTTCCATCACAGCCTGGAGCAGAAAAGTGTTATACCAGCCTTCAAGGGAATGGGCACCGGAGAGCCAGGGCATACAAAGCCTGAAAAGTAAAAATCCTGCCGATAAAGACATGACTAAATATGTGGCCATTTTGGCAGTCTGAATATTTTCCTGCTTACCGTTTTGATCAACACGATTTTGTTTTTGATAAGCAATTAAAAATGCCACCGGCAAGATAGTAAGCATTAAGGTGTCGCTGAAAAATCCGCCAAGCAGAAAAAGGGATAATTTTACCAGATGATATTTGCTGTATTTAAAATTGAAAATTGCATTGGCACTCAAAAGCCAGAAAAGGGTCAGAAGCAGTTGACTCTGCGCGCTTACTCTGGCCACATCAAAAGTTAGAGCCGGATGAATGACAAAAATTGTGGCGGCCAGATATGCCTGAATTTTATTGCCTTGTAAATTCAGCACTAGATTTTTAAGAACCAGAGCAGAAAACACCAGCAACAAAAGGCTGAAGAGATGATACAGCATAAAGTTTGCGCCAAAAATGCTATTTTGCAACAGCATTAACAACTGTGGCAGAGGCGGAAGATATTGTTCCGGCTGCGGTGCATGGTTACCCAGTAGAAGTGTAAGCTGCTCGCGCTGAAGCCAATATGAACTTACAGAATCAAACGACCATTTTTGTGCCGGGTTCAAAGTTGCCAGGCCATTTAACCAGCACTGGTGAACAAAGGCCAGCGAGTCACCCCATAAACCATTGGACAGGGAGGGCCAGTATGCCAGCAGGGCTAATGCTGAGATGATAAAGATGAATAGTATTTTAATAATTCGCTCTGAATCTTTTATGGCAAACATCTATTCCCCTGTGGGCAAATTCTTCATGATATCTTCTTGGCAAAATATGCGATATCCAGCGGACGTTTTTTTCGGCTGACAAAAATATAGATCCCTACAGCAAACATAAACATCATGCCATACTGGGCAGGCGTTAAACCAAGATAGCGGGAGTCGGCGTATTTACCATCGGTGATACGCAAAAAATCGAACATGAAACGAACAGGGGAATATATTATCAGGATAGTGGAAATAAAGGTTCCGGTGTGTCTGGGTTTTCTGCCGATCAAATATATTATGATACAAATAAAAATGGTTATCATTAATTCGTACAAACCAAGGTCATGTCTGACCACATCGGGAAATTGAACACCGAGGAAGAAATCGGTCGGAATACCGGGGTGATCGTGGGCCGTGGCGCAGCCACTTCTGCCAAAAATCCAGCCAAAAGATAGAGCCACGCCGATTCTGTCGGCATAGGGCATCAACTTCTGACCCTTTAATTTGACGAAAATCCACAAGGCCAGAAAGCCTCCCAGAAAACCGCCAAAGGAGGAATAACCACCCCAAATTTTCAAGATTATAAGCGGATCCTCTTGCATCAGTTCGGGATGATAAAACAACACATGAACCACATGGGCCATGATAAAACCGCCTAGTACAGCCAACTCCGGCAGATGCAGCGCCACCCGTCGATCAATCTGACCGCCCTTTTTGCAAATCCAGTCATAGAGCACCACACCGGCAATAATACCGGCCACTACAAAGAGGAAAAAAGAACCAAGTTTGTAGCCAAACACATCCCAGGGGCCAATTGTTACATAAGGGATCACAACATCATCCTCCAAATATCAGGACAGATAAAACGAGAGACCAGACATCAAAACGCACCAGATGCCGAACCAGTAAAGCTGTCCTTTTTTTATCATTTTAATTAAAATGTATAAAGCCAAATATCCAACAATGGCTGATACAATCAGGGCGACAAAAAGTATGCCCCAGTCCTGATTGGCCAGATTGACATCACCGGCTTTCATAACCACCGCACCTAAAATTGCCGGAATAGCCAACAGAAAAGAAAACCTGGCAGCTTTTTCGGCAGATATCTTTAAAGCCATCGCAATGGCGATGGTGGTTCCGGAACGACTGATGCCCGGTAAAATTGCACAGCCTTGAGCAATGCCGATTAAAAATGATTTTTTCAGATCGGGATCTTTGGTGGCATTTTTGAAGGTGAATTTGGTTGAGAACAACATCAAGGTTGTAAGCAAAAACATTATTGCCACAAAAAAAATCGAACCGAAGGCTGCTTCAAAATATGGTTTGAACAAAACTCCAATGATAGCCGTAGGAATGGTTCCAATGATAACCAGCAACGCCAGAAAACGACTCTGGTTATTTTTCCAGTGATTAATTGAAAACAGACTTTGAGCCGATTGCGGTTTTTCAAAAAAAGCTCGAATCATCTTTTGCAGGTCTTCCTTGTAATATACCAATACCGCCAAAAGTGTTCCAAGGTGAACAATCACATCGAAAAATACATCCGGTTCTTTAAGTCCCAGCAGAATTTTGCCAAGAGTCAGATGACCCGAAGATGAAATCGGTAAAAACTCTGTCAGGCCCTGAATGGTTCCAAGCCCTATTGCCTGTAAAAATGTCATGTGCTTTACCTGAAAAAATGTCCCGTAGTAAATTAAAAGTCTAGAAGAATTTTCTGAAGGCTGCAATTGTTATCAGCCAGCTGATGCGAAGTTTATCAGTAATCGGCAATTTTAGTCAATTGCCCATTTGAAACATTGTAAACAATGCACTCTTCGCCTGAAAAACCCTGGGCGATATTCTGATCGGTTGCGGTCAAGACAACCTGACCCCCGGTGGATCTTAGATAGGCAAACAATCTTTCTCGCCTTTCGGAGTCAAGCTCGCTTGAAAGATCATCAATCAGCAAGGTGGGAAAAATTCCCCTGACATCGTGCACCACCTCTATTTCGGCAATTTTCAAAGCCAAGGCTATGGTTCTATGCTGTCCCTGTGAAGCAAAGGATGTCGCAGCTCTCTCGGAAATTTTTATTTCAAGATCTTCCACATGAGGCCCGGCAGTGGTGTAGCCCACCCGTCTGTCACGCAGAAGATGCCGATTAAGTTTCTCAAGCAGAAGCTGAATATTTCCTTCTTGCTGTTGATTGTCAATGCTATCGGTAATATCATCTTTGAGATAAGTATTATAATTGAGACTTATCTGATCGTGATTTTCCGAAACCGTACTCACCGCGGCTACCATACGTTTTTCAACTTTTTTACTCATTAATAATCGAGCCTGAGAAATTTGCGCGCCAAGCTGGGCCAGTTTTTCGGTATAAACCTCAAACAGCGGATCGTTGCTTTTCTGTTCTTTGAGGAGAATATTACGTCTTTTCAGATGTTTGTTGTAATCGGTGCAGCGATCCCAGTGGGAAGGATCAAACAGAAACAGTGCCCGATCAAGAAACTGTCTTCTGCGCTGGGGGCCGCCTTGAGAGAGCCTGACATCATCGGGCGTAAAAGTAACCAAGGGAAGTCTTCCCAGATGATCTTTGTGTCTGGTTACGGCTTTGCCGTTGACTTTCAATCTGCGACTGCCTTTGGCCAGCAAGAGAGAAATCTGATAATCCAGTCCAGCCGAATCGGCCTCACAGGAAAGCAGTGCTTGTTGATGATTGAAAGTAACCAGATCTTTTAAAGCTGCTTTTCTGAAACTTGACAGCTCTGCCACCAGTGAGACAGCTTCCAGAAAATTTGTTTTTCCCTGGGCATTTTTTCCCACTACGAACGTAAAGCGCGGCGATAACGCCGCGCTTGTGTCTTGCAGATTTCTGAAGGAAGAAAATCCCACCTGATGTATAATCAAGGATCTTACTCCATAACCAAAGTCTTGCAAAAAAACTTCAGTTTAAAACGATACTGTAATTAATTGATGCGAACAGGCATCACTACGCAGAGGAAGTTTTCATCCTCCTGCTCTTTGACCACGCAGGGTGACAACTCGTCCGAGAGCTCCAGAATAATTGTCTCACCAACCAGCACGTTGGTCGAATCTAAAAAGTATCTGGCATTAAAGCCGATTTGCATTTCGTCACCATCGTAGGCAATATCCAGAATTTCTCTACCCTCACCTTTTTCAGGATCGGAGGATTCGATGGTAAGTTTTCCAGGCTGGAAAATAAAGCGCACACCAAAGGATCTGTCGGCTGACAGGATCGACATACGTTTCAAGGCATCCTGGAAGGCCTTTTTATCCATGGTAGCGGCCTTTTCGCTGGATTTCGGAATGACCATGTTATAATCGGGGAAGTCGCCTTCGATCAGGCGCATCACCAGTAAAAGATCGTCACGCTTGAAAAATCCGTTACTTGGATTAAAGGCCAATTCAAAACCTTCTTTACTCTCTTCAAGCATCTTGCGCAACTCGATCAAACCCTTGCGGGGAATGATCACCGGTTTTTCGAGATCGAAGTCTGCTTCAACTTCTCTGTCGATTAAAGATAATCTGTGACCATCGGTGGAAACCATTCTGGCCTTGTTGTCTTCCAGCTTTTCAAAATTTACACCGTTCAAGAAGATTCGCGGATCGTCGGTGGCCACTGAAAAGAGAGTATGATCAATCAGATCATGAATTACTTTCGCATCCATCGGAAGATAATTAACTTCGCCAAAATCAGGCATCGAAGGATAATCTTCTACGTTGGTGCTTAAGATTTTAAAGGTAATCTTTCCGGAAGTTACCTGAACATTGCTTTTACTGACTGTCTCTATCCTGATGTTTCCCGCAGGAAGATTTCTGGTAATGTCATAGAGATCTTTGGCATTGACACAGATTTGACCTGCTTTGTCTACCAGACCTTCATATTCACCTTTGGCAAAAATATCCAGATCAGTTGCAGTAACAGTGAATCTGTCTGTCGAAATAGTTTCAAGGAGAATATTTGATAAAATAGGCATGGTGCTTTTTTTACCGACAATACCCTGAGCTCTGTTAAGTGCCAACATCAAGGTTTCTTTACTTACTGTAAGTTGCATGATTTATCCCGCCATTGCCTTTTGAGGGCATAAGTAAAATAATGGTTTAAAGTTTTTTCATTTCGTCCGAGTATTACAATACTATAAAATAATTAATATACTCTGTAGTAGTTGTAGGCAACCCGTTTTTGGGGATAAGTATTTCAAGTATCTAAAAGCACAACTTATTCCCGTATGTTTATTATGTGAATTACTGAGAAAAAATCAACAGAAATAAACAATTAAAATATCAAAAACGGAAAATGTGGAAACTGAGTCTGATAAGAACCGGAAATACACCCGGCTTTCCACAAGATATTATATTAAAAAAGATCAATGATTATCGTAACTCAAGTTGTTTTTCCAGAGCTTCAATATTATTTCTGATACCCATGTCATCCACCATCAATTGTTCGATGCGGTTTAGAGATGACATGACTGTAGTATGGTCTTTTCCACCAAAGCGTGAACCTATCTCACTCAAACTGAGGTCGGTATATTCCTTGACTAAATACATAGCTATTTGTCTTGGAATCAATACAGTGCGTTTTCTGGATCTGGAGAGCATCTCCTTGACTTTAATCTTGAAATAGCTGCAGACTTTCTTTTGGATGTTATCGCAGTCTGGAACCGATCCTGCAACGCCGATGACATCTTTTAAGATATCCTTGGCGATTGGTAGTGAGATGGTTGTACCGGTTAGGGAAGCAAAGGCTTCAAGCCTGATAAGTGAGCCTTCCATTTCGCGAACATTGGATTTGATGTTTTTAGCGAGGAAATTAATTACATCGCTTTCAATCTGAAAACCATCCAGCTCGGCTTTTTTGGTTAAAATAGCCATGCGGGTTTCAATGTCAGGTGCTTTGATATCTGCCACCAGACCCGATTGAAGCCTGGATCTGATTCTTTCATCCAGCGATTTGATTTCCTGGGGGTACTGATCCGAGGTAACCACAATCTGCTTGCCTGATTCAAAGAGGAAGTTGAAGGTATGGAAAAACTCTTCCTGGGTTGAAGTCTTGCCGGCAATAAACTGTATGTCGTCCATCAACAGTATATCGCACCTGTCACGATATCGACGCTTGAACTCTGCCATATCGTTTGATTTGATGGCATTGATCAACTCGCTGATAAATCTCTCGCTGGTCAGATAGGCAATTTTCAAGTCCGGGTTTTTCTTTTGTGCCAGATGACCCACGGCCTGCAAGAGATGTGTTTTACCAAGACCTGTACCACCGTAAATAAAAAGCGGATTGTAGGCCGAACCCGGTTGAGTGGCTACGGCTTGACAGGCGGCATTGGCAAACTCGTTGCCTTTACCTACCACAAAGCGGTCGAAGACAAACTTGGGATTAAGCATCTGTCCCAATTGCGGTGCCGCTTTTTTGCGTGTTTTACGTATAGGTTTTGCCCTTGGTGGAACAGGCTCGTTAATTACTTGTGACGAAGCGTCAATACGAATGTCTATTTTTACATGCTTTTGTAAAACTTCGTATAGTGAACGTTCCAGAATATCGCTATAATTATCGGTGATCCAGTCGCGTAAAAAGCCGTTAGGAACAGTCAGGGTCCAGGCCTCATCCGTAACATCGGTTACTTTGATGGGCTTGAACCATAAATTGAAATTATGCGAATTTGTTTTTTCCTTCAGGGTTTCGAGCACACGATCCCATGCAGGCTCCCAAACAGAATTCATTTACCTGTTACCTCTCACATATTATAGGAAGGAGCAAATATGCCCTCCGGATTCTTATGAAGATATAACGAGCGGAATCAATGGCCCGTCGTTACCAAGACAAGATAACAGGGAGAGGTAAAGTTTACAAGAATTTTTTAAGATATTTTTTCAGCTGAAAAGCGATAAATCATTAATAACATTAATGCTTTAGAAGATGCCCAAAAAATATCTATACTAAAAATACTACAACAAATGGACAATGTTTTTCAACAGCAGTTTGTCATATTCTTATAACAATTATTCAAGTTAAGCAAGGCATCTTGGAACTCTCAGAAACGTAGGGAAAACTTACTCCGAAAAAAGGCGATTGTCCTATCCTGGAATCAGCAGAGCATGAGAATATTTCTTTGAATCAGATTATTCAAGTCAGGTTGATGAATCTTCTTCGAACTAAATGAATTATCATCTATATATTGCTAAGCTACATACTTCAGTGAAAACAGCTGAATGTTCCACGTGGAACATTGCCCTTTTAAAGGGCAATTACGGCAGGAGAAAAATAACAGCGGTATCTGGTTAAAAAAGAAAGAGTTGTAGAAATTAAAAGTGGATTTCACCTTTCAGCCTGGCAACTTTAAATCGCTATTTTAAGAACTGCTGGATCTTCATTTGTATCAGCCAGGTCAAGTTTTCGGCAAGAGATTGATTTGGAAAAGATTAAAAATGGAGCAAAAGATATCTGGAAAAGATATGGGGAGAAATCTGTTGTCTCTGACTAAGGAAAAAAATATCGACAGTCCAAACTTTGCAAGTCTGCCAGTTTAGGTAGAATTCGTCTTGATTTAAGGATAAATCAAATCTTGCCGGAAGTAATAACTTTACTCTCAATCCAGCTTGGGTTAGTATTCCAGATCTTTGAAGATGAAACGGAGAATAAATTGTCATCCGCAGACAAGTGTTCCACGTGGAACAATTCGGCAAATTTAACGCTATTCAGAGAGACTCTGCAAGATGCATGCAGAGTGAACGGGATATCACTTGGTGATGATGAAGTGGATAAATGTCTTAAATATTATCAAATCCTCTGTAAATTCAACCGTGTCGTCAACCTGACCAGAATAACCGATCCCGTAAAAGCAGCCACAATGCACTTTCTGGATAGTATCATGGTCTCGAAATATCTTCCTGAGGGTCAGAACATACTGGATGTTGGCAGTGGAGCAGGTTTTCCCGGTTTGGTATTGGCCATCATCTATCCACAAAGAAACTTTACCCTGCTGGATGCAAGCCAGAAAAGAGTGGATTTTCTCAAAATTGCTGCGGGACAGCTGAAACTTGAGAATATTAATGCAGTTCACGGCAGATGGCCTGAAGATCTGGCTGATCAGAGTAGCGACATAATTCTCTCCCGAGCAACTTTTTCGGATCTTTCCGTCTGGGAAGATGCCACGAGGGTGTTGAAAGGTGCCGGAACCCTGCTTTTATTGCGGGGCGAAAACAAAAATGCCACTATCAAGGGCTTTCGGGTAGAACTAAAACAGGTATCCTTCGAACAATTGGAAAACGACAGATTCATATTAATGTGTAAAACGGTGGATGAAAATGGCTAAAGTAGTTGCAATAGTAAACCAGAAAGGTGGTGTCGGCAAGACTACCACCGCAATTAATCTCTCTGCATCGGTGGCAGCGGCGGAAAAATCCGTTCTGCTGGTGGATCTGGACCCCCAGGCCAATGCCTCCAGTGGTTTAGGATTCAGGATGTCTGAGGATGATCTGCATGTCTACCATGTATTGATGGGCGACTGTTCCTGTGAGGATGCCATTCAGCAGACAGAAATGAAATCGCTGGATATCTTGCCTGCCGGGCGTGACCTGAGCGGTGCCGAGGTAGAGCTGGTTCAGGCGATTGCCAGAGAAAAAAGACTGTTCGATGCCTTGGCCGAGGTTAGTGACAGATATGATTATATCTTTATCGATTGTCCCCCTGCCCTTGGTCTGTTGACGTTAAATGGTCTGACAGTGGCCAACTCCATTCTGATACCGGTGCAAACCGAATATTATGCCATGGAAGGTGTGGGCCACCTGATGCACACGGTGGATCTGGTTCGACAACACCTCAATCCGGAATTAAGCATTGAGGGCGTGCTTTTAACCATGGCGGATTTCAGAACCAATCTGGCCAGACAGGTGGCAGAAGAATTAAAAGAGTTTTTTGGTGAGAGCCTCTTCGAAACCGTTATTTTCCGCAATGTCAGACTTTCAGAGTCACCAAGCCATGGAAAACCGGTGATATTATATGATATAGCTTCCAGAGGCTGTGAGAATTATCTCGCCCTGGCAGAGGAGTTTTTGCAGGCTCAGCAGGATTAAACGGCGTTAATTAAGATATCAGGTAATCAGCAGACTTATGTCCTGCCAAAAACATCTGCATTAAACGTATAACAAAATGGCATACAAACAGTAAGAGACTTAAAATGGCAACTAAAAATGTAAAGAAAACCAAGGCCCTGGGTAGAGGACTGGCAGCACTGATCCCGGATAACAAAGGCTCGGCCAAAACACGACCTGTACAAAAAGTGGCTACAGCACTTGCTGTTGAAAAAGAAGATATTGGGCCTAATAACAGGGTCTTAGAAGTTCCTATCGAAGAAGTCTCGCCCATGAAGGGACAGCCACGTTACCAGTTCAATCCCCAGAAGCTCAATGAGTTGGCGGAATCGATCAGGGAGAAAGGCATCCTTCAGCCGGTGCTGGTGCATGATACCGGAGACGGCTATCAACTGATTGCCGGTGAAAGACGCTGGCGTGCCTCCCAAATCGCCGGTCTCAAAAAAATCCCGGTGCTGGTGAAAGACGTCGGTAAATCCGAGGCCTTTCAGTTGGCTCTGATCGAAAATATTCAGCGCGAAGACCTGAACCCGATTGAAGTTGGCAGGGCCTATAAAAGGTTGATGGAAGAGTTCAAGATGACCCAGGCAAGCGTTGCCGAAAGGGTGGGAAAAGATAGGACATCCGTAGCTAACTACTTGAGAATACTAACACTTCCTCCTCATATCATGTCCAAGGTGGAAGATAAAACCTTAAGTTTCGGCCATGCCAGAACCATCGCCGGTCTAAGTGGCGAACAGCTCTCCAAGCTGGATACCTACAAGCTGGTGGCCGGACAGTATTCCGTCAGAGAACTGGAACGACTGGTCAGCAAAATGAAGTCTGGTGCCAGAAAAGTGAATCCCGATGGCAGTGATATGCGCCGGGGTGAATCTGCCCAAATAAAATTTTTGCGCAGGCAGCTGGAACGACATCTGGGGCTGAAGGTTCAACTGAAGGATAATAAAGGAAAAGGTGAACTGAAAATCTCCTATAATTCCCTGGATGAACTGGACGGTTTGTTGCAGTTATTGGGAATAAATGAATAATTTCAAAAAATGGGTTTGAAATTTCCCCATTCTATTATATCTTAGTGCCCAGAACTGGAAAATGATTACAAGGATCTGAAATGGCAACCAATACAAATGAAATAAATGCTCTGCTTGGAAAAGGCAGTGAGTTCGAGGGCAAACTCTCATTTGAGGGTACAGTCAGGATTGATGGACAGTTCAAGGGCGAAATCTTCTCCGATGATGTGCTGATAGTCGGCGAGGGTGCCAAAGTCGAGGCGGAAGTCAAAGTTAATCAGGTAATAGTATATGGTTCGGTGCAAGGTAATGTCTATGCGCCAGGTGGAGTAAAACTCCATGCCCCGGCTCGTTTAACAGGTTCAATCAGCACAAAATCCCTTACAATCGACGAAGGAGTGATCTTCGATGGCTCCTGTCATATGGAAAATAGTAGAAATACGGCATCAAATACTTCAATTGATGATAGCAAGGACTAGGTTGCTTATATTTAATGTAGAATTGTAGTCGTTGTGAGTTTCCATTAGGTAATGATAAACGGAAGGCGATCTTCAAGGATAGGCAGTTAATTAATATTTTTTGTGATTTGCTTGACAAAGTCAGAAAAAATATGTTACCCACAAAACTGCTTTCCTTGGGCATATGCCCTACCTTCAGATTGGGTTCTTAACGCTTTAATCGAGGGTTCCATGGCCGGAATAGACCTGTTAAATCTGGATTGGTCTGTGGCTTATCAGGTAGTTATCTTCCTGCTGACGGTTCTGGTTTTAAGCCAGTTCCTTATCAAGCCAATTACCAGTACGCTTCAAGTGAGAAACCAAAGGCTTCAGCCTGTGGATGCGGATGATTCCATCGAAAAATCCGTGCAGGAAAAAGAAGCCAAGTATGCGGAAATACTGCAATCTGTCAGAAGTGATTGTGGTGCCATCAGGCAAAATATCCGCGAAGAAGCGACCGCTGGTGAGAGAGATGCTATCTCAAACGCACAGACTGTGGCAGCCGGGCAACTGAAAACGAGTAGAGAGAAGCTTACTGCTTCGATCGAAGCCGCCCGGCATGAAGTGAGTACTTGGATTCCCGATGAGGCTCGCCAACTGGCACGCAAGATCATTGGACGGGAGTTGTAAGATTATGATGAAGCGACACTGCTTTTCTGTCTTTATGGCTGTACTGATGATTACTCTGTTATCCTCGGTGGCATATGCATCCGGCGGAGGTGGGGAGCATCATACGAATTGGACATTTGTTGGAAGTCTGATTTTCAACTTTGTAGCCTTCATCGCTTTGCTGTTCGTTTTGCTGAAGAAACCGGTTGGTAACTTTTTTGCCGAACGCTCCGACAGCATTGCCGAACAACTCAATCGGGCCGATAAAGCCAGAGAAGAGGCCGAGTCTAAAATTCGTGAGTACGGTGCAAAGATTGATGAAATTATGGCAACCCGTGATGAGGTTCTTGCCAAGGCTAAAAAAGAAGCCGATTACGAACGCGAACGCATTTTGTGTAATGCCAAAGTTGCTGCCGATCGTATAATGGCCGAGGCCGATTCTTCAATCACCGTAGAGATGGAACGAGCCAGACAACAATTGGTAAAAGAAGCCAGCCAGCAGATATCCGAATTGGCGGAAAAATTGCTCCAGGAAGCAGTTAATAAAACCGATCAGGAAAGACTGGCAGACGATTACATCGAAATGTTGCGCGAGGTGAAAAGCTGATGAAACGTTCCGCTGTTTCCAAACGCTATGCAAGAGCATTTTTCGAGTTGGCGGGTTCTGCCCCAGAGGCCAGTAAACTGGCAGATACTCTGGCAGATTTTGACGCTGCTGTTGAAATAAGTGAAGAATTAAAGCAGGTTTTAAAAAACCCGGCTTTTCGTTCAGAAAGAATTCCAGTAGTTAGACTACTCGCCAAAGAAATCGGTTTTTCCGACCTGGCGCTTAAGTCTATCATATACCTTATAGAACGTGATCGCATTGTAAACCTCTCAGATATTATTGAATCCGTAAGAACTATCATCGAGGCTAAAAGTGGTAAGCTCAGAGCCGAGGTTATCTCTGCTGAAGAGTTGCCTGAAGATCGCTATCAGCGTATCAAGGCGGCCCTGGAGCGTATTACAGGTCAGATGATTGTTATCAATAAATCAATTGATTCAGACTTGATTGGCGGGGTTGTAACCCGTGTCGGGTCTGTTATATATGACGGAAGCATTAGGTCGCAATTGCGTCATTTCAACACCTCAATCGGTTAAGGGAGTTTTGACGTGGAAATCAGATCCTCAGATGTCAGTAAAATTATTAGGCAGCAGATCAGTGACTTCGACCGCAAGGTCGATATTGCAGAGACAGGTTCGGTATTAAGCGTTGGTGATGGTATCGCCCGAGTCTACGGTCTGGAAGGAGCTATGGCTGGTGAGCTTTTGGAATTTCCAAATCAGCTCTTTGGCATGGTGCTAAACCTTGAGGAAGACAATGTCGGTGTCGCGCTGTTCGGCGAAGACAGACATGTTAAAGAAGGTGATACAGTACGTCGTACTGGAAAAATCGCCTCTGTTCCTGCTGGTAAAGCTGTGCTTGGCAGAGTGCTTAACGCACTTGGACAGCCCATTGATGGTCAGGGCGAGCTCAAAGATACCGAGCTGCGTCAGATCGAATTGAAAGCTCCCGGTATCATTTACCGCCAGCCGGTTAAAGAACCGCTGCAAACCGGTATCAAAGCTATTGATTCGATGATCCCCATTGGTCGTGGTCAGCGTGAGCTTATCATCGGTGACCGCCAAACGGGTAAGACGGCTCTGGCTATTGACACCATTATTAACCAGAAAAACACACACGAAACGGATTCGCCCGTTTTCTGTATCTATGTCGCCATAGGTCAGAAACAGTCAACCGTTGCCATGATCGTGGACAGGTTGAAGAAAAGCGGCGCGATGGATTACACCTGCGTTGTTTCAGCTACTGCCTCCGAAATGGCTCCCCTGCTCTACATCGCTCCGTATGCAGGTGTGGCAATCGGTGAATGGTTCCGTGACAATGGTAAACACGTTTTGTGTATTTACGATGATCTGTCAAAACAGGCCGTGGCCTACAGACAGCTTTCATTGCTGCTTCGCCGTCCGCCAGGTCGTGAAGCCTATCCCGGTGATGTTTTCTACGTCCATTCACGTCTTCTGGAACGTGCCGCCAAAATGGCCGAGCACTATGTTATCGTTCCCAAAGATGCCGAAGCCAGCGAGAAAAACGCTCTGGGCGGAAAAGTATACAAAAACCCCCTGGAACATGATGAAGGCAAGGAAAAGCTGGCCGAACATCCGGATAAAGCCAATCTGGCCTGGAAACAGGTTCCCGGAACAGGTGGTTCGCTGACGGCCTTGCCGATTATCGAAACACAGGCCGGCGATGTTTCGGCTTATATTCCGACCAACGTTATCTCCATCACCGATGGTCAGATCTTCCTCGAAACCGATCTGTTCTACTCCGGTATTCGCCCGGCCATTAACGCCGGTCTGTCCGTTTCACGTGTTGGTGGTAATGCTCAGATCAAGGCCATGAAAAAGGTCGCAGGTATGTTGCGTCTGACCTTGGCCCAGTATCGTGAGTTGGCAGCTTTTGCTCAGTTCGGTTCTGATCTGGATAAAGAAACCCAGAGACAATTGCACATCGGTGAAAGACTTGTTGAAATTCTGAAACAGGGTCAATATCAGCCATTGGCAGTTGAAAGACAGGTTTTACTTATTCTGGCAGCTACCCGCGATTATCTGAACGATTATCAGCTTGATGCGATTGGCAAATACGAAGCCGAACTTTATGACTTTGTCGAAAACAACTATCCGGACATCTTCAGAGATATCAGAGATCAGAAACAGCTGACCGATGAAATCGAAGAGAAGATCAAGAAAGCTCTGGAAGAATTTAAGACAATTTTCAAGCCCTAGTCTGAAACTGAAAGGTAAGCAATGCCGAGCCTGAAGGAAATCCGCAAGCGTATTGGCTCAGTTAAAAATACGCAAAAGATAACCAAAGCCATGAAAATGGTTGCAGCTGCAAAGTTGCGCCGGGCCCAGGAAGCCATTATCAATACCCGTCCCTATGCGAGAAGAATAGACGGTTTGATAAAAGACCTGAGTGATGTGATGATGAATGAATTCATGCATCCCTTAATGATCGAACGCGACGAAACCAAACGGGTTGCGCTCCTGGTTATCACTTCTGACAAAGGTATGTGCGGAGCCTTTAACTCAAATATAATTCGTAAAGCAACTTCGACCCTCAATGAGACATGGCAAAATCTGGAAGTTGACCTTTCGCTGGTTGGCCGGAAAGCTATTGACTCCTACAAAAGAAACAAGGTAACCCCGGCACATACATTCGAGGAAGTCTACTTAAAGGGTCGTTCACAGTTTGAAGAATCTGATGCCATTGCAGAGACGCTGGTAAAAGATTTCACCGATGGCAAAGTTGATGAAGTTTGGGTTTTATACAACGAATTCAAATCGGCCATCTCGCAGGATGTAGTACTGGAAAAACTGGTTCCCATCGTCCCCAAAAAAGACGCGGAAACCAGAGAGCCCAAAGATTACATCTATGAACCAGACAGAAAACAGATTCTGGAAGATTTGGTGCCACAACATCTTTCGATCCAGATTTATCGCTGTTTGCTGGAATCCCAGGCTAGTGAGCATGGGGCCAGAATGACCGCAATGGAAGGTGCCACCACCAATGCCGGCGAAATGATTGAAAAATTAACCATGCAATTCAATAGAGCCAGGCAGGCGGCAATCACCGCGGAACTGATGGAAATTATTAGTGGTGCCGAGGCACTTAAAGGATAACTATTAACCAACTGCTCTTAAGGAAGAGGTTCGATCCATGATGGAAGAGGCTCACAAAAACGGCAAGATTAGCCAGGTCATCGGACCGGTTGTGGATGTTTATTTTGAAGATGGTGCATTACCGGAGATTTTTACAGCTCTGGCAATTTCCAACCCAACCATTTCTGATGAAGAAGGTAATTTGATTGTTGAAGTTTCCCAGCATCTGGGTGAATCCACCGTGCGTTGTATCGCAATGGATTCTACCGACGGTCTGATTCGCGGTCAGGAAGTTATAAACACCGGCGAACCAATTATGATGCCTGTAGGACCAAACACTCTCGGCAGAATCATCAATGTTGTCGGAAGACCAGTTGATGAAGCGGGCCCGATTGTGACGGAAATGAAATACCCGATTCACAGGGAAGCCCCGACATATCTGGATCAGAATGTCGATGTTACCGCCTTTGAAACAGGCATCAAGGTCATCGATCTTCTCGAACCGTATCAAAAAGGTGGAAAAATCGGTCTGTTCGGTGGTGCCGGTGTTGGTAAAACGGTTCTGATTATGGAACTGATCAACAACCTCGCTAAAGAACACGGTGGTTATTCCGTTTTCGGTGGTGTTGGAGAAAGAACCCGTGAGGGTAACGATCTCTGGCTGGAAATGAAAGAATCCGGCGTTATCGAAAAAACCGCGCTGGTCTATGGTCAGATGAACGAGCCTCCCGGAGCCCGCGCCCGTGTTGGTCTCTCCGCTCTGACCGCAGCAGAATATTTCCGTGATGAAGAAGGAAAAGACGTTCTGTTGTTTATTGATAACATTTTCCGTTTCACCCAGGCAGGTTCTGAGGTTTCCGCCCTTCTCGGTCGTATTCCTTCAGCCGTTGGTTATCAGCCCACACTGGCAACCGATCTTGGTGAACTCCAGGAACGTATCACCTCAACCCTCAAAGGTTCAATTACCTCGGTTCAGGCCATTTACGTTCCCGCTGATGATTTGACAGATCCGGCACCGGCAACCACCTTCTCTCATCTGGATGCCACCTCCGTTCTGTCTCGTCAGATTTCAGAGCTTGGTATTTACCCGGCTATTGATCCGCTGGATTCAACTTCCAGAATTCTCGATCCCAATATTCTGGGTGAAGAGCATTATGGTGTGGCTCGTGAAGTTCAGCGTATCTTACAGAAATACAAAGACTTGCAGGATATCATTGCAATTCTCGGTATGGATGAATTAAGCGAAGACGATAAAGTCGTCGTTGGCCGTGCCCGTCGTCTGCAGAAATTCCTCTCGCAGCCCTTCCACGTGGCAGAAGCCTTTACCGGACAACCCGGTCGCTATGTCAAAATGGAAGATACCATCAAAAGCTTCAAAGAAGTTGCTGAAGGTAAATACGATCATCTGCCCGAGCAGGCCTTCTACATGGTCGGTGGCATAGACGAAGTGCTTGAAAAAGCAGAGAAAATACGCTCCCAGGATAAATAGGAGAGTTTGATGGCCGAAGGTAAATTACGCGTAAATATTGTCACTCCAGCCGGAGAGAAATTCAACGGCGAAGTGGATGAGCTTACGGCTCCTGGATTTCTGGGTGAATTTGGTGTTCTTCCGGGTCATCTTGAATACTTCACCAAAAATCCGCCAGGAGTTATGTCGGTATTTGAAAACGGCAAGGCTTCCCACTGGTCGGTTGGCAAAGGTTTTATCGAAGTCAGTGATGATCATGTCTACCTTTTGGTGCAATCTGCCGAGCGGGCCGAAGATATTGATTTAGAGAGAGCCAAAGACTCTTTAAGTCGCGCTGAAGCAAAACTGGCAGAACTGGATGGTGATTTATCAAACCCGGTTTATCAGAATAAACAGCTGCGCATTAAAAGAGCAGAAGCCAGAATCGCCGCTGCCAGCACTAAAACCATGCACTGATAATTTGAAAAATAAATTTAAGATGGGCAGCAATTTACAGGCTGCCCATCTTTTTTTTATGACTGCTATTTTTAGTTGATGATAAAATATTTAACAAGCTGTATGCACCAAAAATACAGCTTGCCCTGCCCTACTTTTGCTTGATCTAATAAGAGCCAAAAATTTAGTTGAAGATTAGACAATATGTTCTTTGTTCTAAATAATGTTTTTAAGTCATTGTTGCGCATAATATGCGCTAACTATACATAACCTGGCAGAAATCATTTTTTCTACCGGAATATTTCGATGCAAGATACTGATTTTATGTAGATAAATTCTTGAATAATGCTCATTTAGCAGAGTTCGGACGAAAATATTTTCCAATACTTCCATTCCGGCCAATTCGGGGAACTATAATCAAATCTACAGCTTTGTAAGTTGCTGATATTATTTGCAAATAATATGAGTGGAAGTGTGCGGGCGAGCTATTTACTGTGTAATATCAACAAGTTAAATAAATAGTAGTAAATGCCAAAGACGGAAAATGTGGCCTGATGTAGCTTAATGTAGCCTTAAATCATCTGCTGATAGCTGATGTTATCTCATGTATCTTCGTGTCATTCAATGTATCTATAGAGTAGCTTGTTGTATGCTCATGTGTGAATAAATATTCAAATGTATCTTGCCAAAAGCTTGACATTAGATAAAAAAAAGATCTAGCCTTACCGCGACATATAGAATAAGTATCTTCTGCAATATTATGAAATTAGGCAATTCCTTGGCTGGATTTCCAGCAATAAATTGAAAATAGCTATTGCTAAAGAAATTTCAAAGAAAACCGATTTTTAATACATGTAGTAATGTTTTAACTCTTCCGAAATTCGCACTGGAGAAAGCTGATGTTCTGTCGTTCTGCCCTGTTGATTTTGATGCTGACATTTTGTATTTTTATCTATTCATGCAGTGAAGCTGAGCAACAAGCCGAAGATGCCACTTTGTCTGGTCTTTCATCAGATCTGTATTTGAGCGAGATGACTACGGATCAGAAGACCACCTTTTGTAGCTGGTATGTGGAATATTTCGGTGGCGAAGGTTTTCAACATAGCTGCTATGAGCAAGATGAGAATGTTACTGATACTGAGCAAACAGCCAGTTATATCACTATTCCCAGTGTAGAAGCTTGCCTTAAAGGCGGTCAGTTCAGTGAATGTAAATTGGAATTGGTTGAAAAATGTTACAAGGCAACTGCTGGCGATGCCTGTAAAGTAGAGCAGATAGCTGAATGCACTGAAATGCTGCGATGTCTGGTGGAAAATGAAACCACCAACCCACCCCCGAACAATTTATGCTTATTATATCCGGTTAAATGTTATTGCAGTGCAGAAGACGATGAAGACGATTGGATTTTCTGGAGTTTTGAAAAAAGTTGTTTCGGACTATGGCCCTTTGGCTGCTCTGTGCACAATTGCTATAGAAACTGGGATAAACTTGTAGAAGGCGTCTGCAGGTCTGAACACAACCTTTGCGATGAATGCCCCAACCAAAAATGTACACATGCCAGATGGAGTGAAGATTAGAACGGTAAAAATATTGCCAGTGATATAAGTAGCTCTGCCTCATATATTATCAGTTTTATGTATCAAAATTGTTGTGTTCGCTCAAATTATTTCATTCTTGAAATTTGCAATATAATTGTTATGATGCAGATGCCACAAGGTTTACAAATTTCAGTATGTTAATAACGAGGGGTGGGTATTAAATAATTAAATCTGGTTTTTCTAGTTTCGGTGTACCTGTTTGCAATCTGTCTGATATCTTGTGGTGGTAATGAATGTGATTACCTAGAGTAGAAATATACCTGGGAATGCAACTGGGCATGAGCACTATTACCATCATAGGAGATATAAAGAATAAAAAAAGCCACCCCTTTCGGGATGGCTTTTTTAACTTGTATACTTTGGCTGGCTAATTTACTGGGTAACCGGTGCCTGATCTTTCTCTTCTTCAAATACGTCAGCAGGATCTTTGCGCCAGGGTTTGGTTAAAACCACATCTAAAACTTCGGTGACGTTTTCAACCGCATGCACAGTGAGTTCCTTCAAAACTACCTTTGGTACATCGGTCAGATCGATCTCGTTGTTCTTGGGAATCAATGCTTCCTTGATCAGCTCACGATGGGCCGCCAGCAGTTTTTCCTTTAAACCACCAATCTGCAGGACACGACCGCGCAGCGTGACTTCGCCAGTCATGGCTACATCATGCCTCATGGGAATTCCGGTGATGGCAGAAACCAGAGCCGATAAAATTGCCACGCCTGCCGAGGGGCCTTCTTTGGGAGTGGCACCTTCAGGGACATGCAAATGGATGTCGAAGTTCTGGAAAAAATCGGCTTTGATGCCGATAATATCGGCGTGAGTTTTGATCCAGGATAAGGCTGCCTGTGCGGATTCCTGCATTACCTCGCCCAGTTTTCCGGTGAGGGTCAGTTTGCCTTTACCGGAATTGATTGCAACCTCAATCTGTAAAAGTTCACCACCGGTTTCAGTCCAGGCCATACCATTGGCCTGCCCTACTACGTCGATCTTCTGGGCTTTTTCGCGTCTGAATTTTGGTACGCCAAGCGACTTCTGTAATGAATTTGCGCTGACAGTGAATTTCTTGTTGCTGCCTTCGTGTAAAACTTTAACCGCAACTTTACGCAACACACCGGCCAGCTCACGTTCGAGGTTTCTCACGCCGGCTTCTCTGGTGTAGTTTTGAATGATGCCACGAATGGCGCCGTCAGAAACCTTGACATCCACATCGGTCAAGCCGTTGGCTTCAATCTGCTTGGGCAAAAGGAAGGAACGGCTGATTTCCATTTTCTCATCTTCGGTGTAGCCTGCAAGCTGGATAATCTCCAGTCGATCTCTTAAAGCTGGCGGGATATTGTTTAAATAGTTAGCCGTAGTCAGAAAGAGAACTTTGGAAAGATCATAATCCACATCGAGGTAATGATCGTTAAAGGTATGGTTTTGCTCGGGGTCCAAAGCTTCCAGCAAAGCGGAAGAAGGATCACCGCGATAATCGGAGGAAAGTTTGTCGATTTCGTCAAGCAGGAAAACAGGATTGTTGGTGCCGGCTTTTTTCATCGACTGAATCAGCTTGCCCGGCAATGCTCCGATGTAGGTTCTTCTGTGACCACGAATCTCGGCTTCGTCACGTACGCCACCAAGCGAAAGTCTGACAAGTTTGCGACCGGTGGTTCTGGCGATGGACTGTGCCAGCGAAGTTTTACCCACGCCAGGAGGGCCGACAAAGCATAGAATCGGGCCTTTCATTTCGCCGACCAGAGTCTTGACCGCCAGAAATTCCAGAATACGCTCTTTGGGTTTTTTCAACCCATAATGATCTTCGTCAAGAACGTTTTGGGCAAATTTCATATCGGTGACTTCTTCAGTCACTTCGTCCCAGGGTAGAGAAATCAACCAGTCGATGTAATTTCGAACAACGGTTGCCTCGGCACTCATGGGAGACATCATTTTCAGTTTGCGCAATTCCTTCAGGGCTCTTTTGCGAGCTTCTTCACTCATGCCCTTTTTGCGGATAGCCTCTTCGATCTCTTTTAGTTCATTTTTAAACTCGTCCTGATCGCCGAGTTCCTTCTGAATCGCCGACATCTGCTCGTTGATGTAATATTCTTTCTGGTTACGATCCATCTGCTTTTTAATGCGAGATTTTATTCTGCGTTCAACCTGCAAAATCTCGATCTCACGCTGGAGGATCTCGTACAGTTTTTCCAAACGTGCACGCGGATCAACGATCTCAAGCAGCTCTTGTCTTTCTCTGAGTTTCAGATTCAGGGAAAGCACAATCGTGTCCGCCAGTTGCGAGGGAGACTCGATTCCGTTGAGGCTTTTGAGAATATCCTTGGGGATTTTTTTGGCGTAGTCCAGATATGTTTCAAAGGCGGTATAGACCGAGCGACGCAGGGCCTTCAACTCCAGTTTATCCAACAGAGGATCTTCTAAAGTTTGTATTTCCACATCGAAATAGGGTTCCGAATGGCTGTATTTCAAAATGCGCGCGCGCTGCTTGCCTTCTACTAAAACTCTGACGGTTCCGTCAGGAAGTTTTAAAATCTGAACGATGGCTGCAATGGTGCCGATGTCGTAGATATCGCCCTCTTCCGGATCGTTTACTTTCGCCTGCTTTTGTGCAGCCAGAAAAATTCCTTCGTCCCTTTTCATTGCCTCTTCCAAAGCAACAATGGATTTTTTACGACCCACAAAGAGTGGAACCATCATGTTGGGGAAAATAACCACGTCTCTTAAAGGCAAAAGAGGATAGCTTGATCCGTCTGCGTTTATTTTTTTATCTTTATCATTCTGATTGAAAAACATAATTCTTTCCGTTGTCTAGGCTAATTTACTATCTCGCCATTTGTTCAGGCGGATTTGTTTTTTTTGGGTGTCTTTTTCTTCTTTTCGCCAGCCAGCATAACCAGTGGCTGCTCTTCGTTGTTTACAACTTCTTCGTTGATGACAATTTCCTTGATATCCGGCTTGGAAGGAATATCAAACATAATGTCCAGCATGATACCCTCTAAAATTGCTCTTAAGCCACGGGCGCCGGATTGTTGTTTGTTGGCTTTCTGGGCGATGGCCTGCAAGGCTTCATCTGTATACTGAAGCTGTACACCGTCCAGTTCCAGCAGCTTTTTAAATTGCTTTATCAGAGCATTTCTGGGTTCGGTAAGAATTCTTACCAATGCATCGTCGTCCAGCTCTGATAAGGTTGCCACCACCGGCAAACGACCGACAAACTCGGGGATCAGACCGTATTTCATCAGATCTTCAGGTCGAATCTGGGAAAAGTATTCACCGAGGGATTTTTCATCCTGGCCTTTTACTTCTGCACCAAAACCAATGGCTTTAACTCCAACACGCTGTTCAATAATTTTCTCCATTCCGGCAAAAGCTCCACCGCAAATGAAGAGAATATTGGTTGTATCAAGCTGTAAAAACTCCTGTTGCGGGTGCTTGCGACCACCTTTGGGTGGCAGGTTGGCAATGGTACCCTCAAGGATTTTCAAAAGTGCCTGCTGTACGCCCTCGCCCGAGACATCACGGGTGATGGATGGATTATCGCTCTTTCTGGCAATCTTGTCGATTTCGTCGATATAAATAATGCCCTTAATGGCTTTGTCCATATCGTATTCAGAAACCTGCATTAAATTGACCAGAATGTTTTCTACATCTTCACCGACATAACCGGCTTCAGTCAGGTTGGTGGCATCGGCTATTGCAAAGGGAACCTTCAGTATTCTGGCTAATGTCTGGGCCAGCAATGTTTTACCGGTTCCGGTTGGGCCAACCAGAAGGATGTTACTTTTAGCAAGTTCCACTCCATCCGGTGAAGGCGCATGATTAATTCTCTTATAATGATTATAGACAGCAACAGATAAGACTTTCTTAGCGTGTTCCTGACCAATTACATATTCGTTGAGGATGTTGTTAATTTCTTCAGGAACAGGAAGGTCTTCTTGCTCCTGTTGCTCTTGACTACTGGCATCTTCTGATACGATACCCGCGCATAAATCGACACATTCGTTACAGATATATGCGGAGGGGCCAGCAATTAACTTGTTGACTTCCCGCTGTTTTTTTCCGCAGAATGAGCATCTCAGGTCTTTCATGTTGTTCTCTCATCTATAGATCTGCCAGATCTGGTTTATTTTTCTTCGGCTTTGTCTTCGTGTACAAGTATTTTATCAACAATGCCATAAGCCAATGAATCATCTGCACCCATGAAGAAATCGCGTTCCATGTCATTGTGCAGCTTCTTAATGGTTTGGCCGGTATGCTTGGCCATAATATCGGTCAACTGCTTTTTCATCTTCATCATTTCTTTGGTGTGAATCTCAATATCAGTAACCTGACCCTGAAAACCGCCCCAGGGCTGATGAATCATTACTCTGGAATGTGGCAGGGCATATCTTTTTCCCTTGGTACCGGCTGCCAGCAAAACGGCTCCCATTGACGCAGCCTGACCCATACAGTAGGTGCAGATGTCCGGTTTGATGTACTGCATGGTGTCGTACATGGCCAGACCGGCTGTTACAGAACCACCGGGAGAGTTTATATAGATGTGAACATCTTTCTCCGGGTCTTCAGATTCCAGAAACAGAAGCTGCGCCACAATAACCGAGGTCAAATGATCCGTTACTTCCTCACCAAGAAAGATAATCCGTTCTTTCAAAAGACGTGAATAAATATCAAACGCACGCTCCGAACGGTGCGACTGCTCGATAACAATCGGTACGTAGGGCATGTTTGCTCCTTTTTCCAAAGTAAGATTAATACGTCAAAAAAGCTAAATTATTAAAAAGAGCAAGAACTCGACCATAATAGTATGATGAGATTTATTGCCCCATAATTCCAATAAGTGAATTGTATCCAGTATTTGAGAATAAAGCAAATTTTGGGTGCCAAAATCTGCTATTTGTTACAAAGTTATGACAAAAGCAGCGAGCCTAACATAAATCACATAACATATTGATATAAAAGATTTTATTGACAATAAATAGGATGTATAAATTTTGTTAGGCCCTCCTCTGTTATGGATATATAAAAAAAAACCATGCTTTCGGGCGACTTGGTATTGACCCATGCGGACTTTCATGGTAATCGAATCCTTTCTTTTGTGTGCGGTTGGTGTTAGCCGTTTGAAAGAATGCTTGTAGCTAATTGGACGTTAATATTTTCCCGACAAATTTAACCGACGTATTTGGTGAGGCAGAACAAATGTTCGACAAGTTTCGCGAGGAATGTGGTGTTTTTGGTATCTTTAATCATGATGAGGCCTCCCGTTTCATCTACCTTGGTTTGCATGCCTTGCAGCACAGAGGACAGGAAAGCGCAGGAATCGTTACTGACGATGAAGACCAACTGCAAATCCAGCGAATCATGGGTTTGGTTTCAGAGGGCTTTCACGAAGGAGTGTTACACAAGCTTCCTGGTAAAAGCGGTATCGGACATGTACGCTATTCCACTGCCGGAGCCTCGCACCTGAAAAACGCCCAACCGTTTCTGGTTAAATATATTCACGGACAACTGGCAATTGCGCATAACGGAAACCTGGTTAATGCACCCGGTCTGAAACACAGACTTGAACAGGAAGGTTCCATCTTCCAGTCAACCATGGATACTGAAGTTATCGTTCACCTGATTGCACGTTCACTCAAAAGCGATCTGGAAGGACGAATCATTGATGCCCTGTTCCATGTTTCGGGCGCTTATTCGCTCTTGTTTATGGAACCCGGAAAAATGGTCGGTGTGCGTGATCCCCACGGTTTCAGACCTCTGGTTTTGGGTAAGGTTGACGGTAGCTGGGTTCTGGCCAGTGAAACAACCGCCCTGGCTTTGATTGATGGCGAATTTGTCCGCGAGATTGAACCTGGTGAAATGGTTGTTATCAGTGGCGACAATGAGCTGAAATCAATTCGAGCTTTTCCACAGGTTGAGAATTATTCCAAATGTGTTTTCGAGCAGGTTTATTTTGCCCGCCCTGATTCTTTCCTGTTTGGTGCCTCTGTCTATGAAGTACGCAAGGAAATGGGTCGCACCCTGGCCCGCGAATCCGTGGTTGAGGCCGATGTAGTGGTTCCGGTTCCTGATTCCGGTGTGCCCGCGGCGATTGGTTATGCAGAAGAGGCCGGAATACCCTTTGAAATGGGTCTGATCCGCAGCCATTACATAGGACGGACATTTATTGAACCCTCACAATCCATCCGACATTTCGGTGTCAAACTTAAACTTTTGCCTGTACCAAGTATAATGAAGGGCAAAAGAGTTGTGGTAATCGACGACTCTATCGTTCGTTCCACTACCTCACGCAAGATTGTCAAGATGCTTAAAGAGGCCGGAGCCAAAGAGGTGCATGTAAGAATTTCTTCACCACCTACGGTTGCTCCCTGTTTCTATGGTATCGACACCCCGACAAAAGGCGAGCTTGTTGCGTCCAGCCATACAGTTGAAGAAATATGCAAACATCTGACCGCAGATTCTCTGGAATACCTTTCTTTGGACGGTATGATTAAGGCCACGGGTTCTCCCAAGGAAGATTTCTGTCATGCCTGTTTCTCGGAAGAATATCCCTTACCGTTTCCCAAAAACAATAGCTAGGAATATTTGAAGTAAATAAAATAGGGCAGGGGGCTGGTTTGACAGGTCTAGGTCTGGGTGGAAATTGTTTAAGTGTCAAAACCAAAGCCGTATTCATTTTATGTGTGGGTCGGGCAATTGTCTATTGTTAGTTTGTATAAATGTTTTGTCGGGAAAAGCAATTACCCGACGTACTAATCTACAATCGGCTGATTGTAGATCAATCAGCATGAATGTGATGCAATAAGCTATTTTCCAGCAAAAATACCGAAAATTAATTCCCGTCCTCAATGGCCTGTTTTCAGCATTTTAGACTTGCGACAAATGGCACTTCGGTGCATACTCCCCCAATACAGGAATATTAATGTTTAAGGAGGATACTATGCCAGATACAGATTGTATTTTTTGCAAAATTATTGCCGGAGAGATTCCCTCGGAAATCATATATCAGGATGATGAAGTTATGGCCTTTAAAGATGTTCAGCCGGTTGCTCCACATCACTATCTTATTGTTCCAAAAGAGCATGTTGCTACCGTTAATGATGCAGATGAAACGAACCAGAAAACTCTGGGGCGTCTTTTTGTTGCAGCAGGTAAAATTGCAACAGAGCTTGGTTTTGCCGAAGATGGTTACAGATGCATCGTTAATTGTAACAAACATGCGGGTCAGGTTGTCTTTCATTTGCATATGCACCTGATGGCGGGTAAGCAAATGGGTTGGAAGCCAATTGGTTAAAATGGGCTTGTGTAAGCTATGATTCAGGGAGAAAATATGTTGAAATTTAAGACCTTTCGCATTGTGTTTATTTTGTTATCGCTGATATTTATAGTCAATACTGCAGAAGCCGGAATAGCCGAAATTCAGAAATTGCCCGCTTACGAGAAGACGGAATATTACGGCATGTATTTCAACGGGCAAAAAATGGGTTGGCGGTCTTTGAAGATCGCAAAGGATAGATACGGCAATATGATTATGAGCGACATTTCCAGAATCAGCCAGAGTATTAATGGCAAGATGGTTGAAATGGAGATTATTTCCAAAAAGACCTTTGACAAAAAAGGCCAGTTGAATCTGGTGGATTTTGTTTCCAAAAGCCCGGTTGGCGAAAGCAGGATCAGAGGTGTTGTAACAGGCTCGCAGATCGCCTTGACCAGTTTTACCGGAGGGCGGATGAGCAGCAAGAATGTTGCACTTGGCAAAGAAAACATTGAAGATCAATTTGCGGTTTCTGTTGCAATTCTGAATGGCACTGCCAAAGCAGGACAAAGCTTTCGCAGCTCGGTCTTTGATCCAAGTATCAAGCGTAGCGTGGTTGTAGATGAGAAAATAATCACTGTCGAAAAACGTATGCTCAACGGTGTGGCAAATACGATTTACATAACGGAAGGCAATATTGCCGAGCTTAGTATGCCCTTTAATATTTTGTATAATGACAAGGGTGAAACTCTGGAAATGAATTATTCGACTGCTTTCAATTTTAAGCTGGAGAGTAAAAAACGAGCTCAGAGCAAGGAGAATATGGGAGACATAGTTCTCTCAAGTGTGATCAAAACGCCCCAGGCCATTGATATAAGTGCGCCCGGAAAGATGGATGCAACATTCAAGGGTATTAAAGATGAATTGATGGTTAATAACGAGAGGCAGAAGTGGATTCGACTTGACAAGGATACAGCATCTTTAAAAATCGCGAGAGAAAATATTTCTGCCAAAGATGCCTTGTTTGCAAAGCCTCAACAACAAAAAGAGCTGGCTGAATATCTTTCTGAAGAGGCCAATATTCAAACCAGCGATCCGCGGATTGTAAAGAGGGCAGGGCAACTGAAGAAAGGTGTTGACAACAGTTTTGCTTTGACGGCCAAGATTCTTGACTGGGTATACAGCAGCATGGAAAAGAAATATACCCCAACCTTTTCCAATGCCAGCGAAGCCATTGAGAGCATGGAAGGTGATTGTGGCGAGCATGCGGTGTTGTTTGTGGCCCTTGCCAGAGCTGCGGGAATTCCTGCCAGAGAGGTTACCGGAATAGTATATTCGCCGGATGTTCAAGGTTTCGGCTATCATGCCTGGGCCGAAGTCTGGCTTGGAAAATGGGTTAGTGTCGATCCCTCCTGGAACCAGTTTCCGGTTGATGCAAGCCATATCGCCTTTGCATTTGGCGGGATTGAGAAACAGGTTAAAATCATCTCGGTTATGGGTTTGATTTCCATCGAAAGCCTTGAGGTGACAAAGTAATTTAAGTAATTTGGAGAGAGCAATGAAAAAATTAATATTAACGGTAGCAATCCTGACACTGATCTTGTCAGCTTGTTACTACCGTGATTCCATGGACATGGCCTATGATGCTTATGTAGATAAACGTAACAATTGTACCAGCGAAGCATGCAGGCAGGTGGCGGCTCAAGAGTTTGCCGGACAGGCAGATAACATTGCCAACAACTGGGAAAAATGGCAGCCACCGAATCAGATGAAATCAACACCGGCTGTTGAGACAAAACAGGAAGTGGAGTTCAATCCTTCGGCGGAACCATTCACACCGGAAATGCCGATATCGACCATTGAAGAATCGAAAGACAAGAAAATGCAGCAATGTGGCGAAAGTGATGCGCCTTTCAAGAGTGAAGAAGGTTGCATAGATGAAGAAGCCAGGAAATTTGTTGAAGAGAAAAACAAGAAAGAGAAAGAAGATCAGGATATACCTTAAAAGGCGATTTGGTTTTTGGCTGGATTGTGTTTTTTATTGCAGTATAGCTAATTTCAAGTACTATAATTCCGAATATATACATGTTAAATAGTTTTAAAAGGCTAAGCAATGGCAAGAGTGCTGGTGGTAGATGAAGAAAAGGGGATCAGAACAACTCTGGAGAAGTTTCTTCTGATGGAAGATCATCAGGTGTTTTTGGCAGAGTCCTATGAAGAGGCAACAAAACATATTCTCGATGCTAAGCCGGATGTTGTTATTTCGGATATGCTTTTAAATGGCAAAACAGGCTTTGATATATTGAAGTCCATCCGCCAGACATCGGCTGGAACCAAAACCATCGTAATTAGTGGACATCCAGAAGTGGACGAAATTGTTCAAGTTATGCGCCTTGGAGCCTTTGATTATTTCTCCAAACCGGTTTCCAGAGAAGACCTTTTAAATTGTGTTAGAGATGCTGCCGCAAAAAAACAGGCAACCGATGAACAACAAAAAACCTTCATCGAACGAGAGCATTACATCAAAACAGTCATCGACAACAGCCCGTTTCAGTTCTGTTCATTTGATACCGACCTGAAAATCAAATTACAAAATAGTAAAAGTGTTGAGGTTTGGGGAGATCTGTCTGTCGGTGGGCTGGATGAACTGGATATTGAAGAGGATGTAAAAGACTATTTGATTAAACAGCTGAATCTTGTTTTACTGGGTGAAACAATAAACTATGAATCCTCGGTTATCAGAAATGGCGAGGAAATGCATTTTTTCAATACCCTGACACCGATAATGATCAATGGAAAAATAAATGGCATTGTGGCGATATCTGAGGATATCACCAGTAAAATGAAAGAGAAACAGGAGATTTTGCGCTTTGCCAACATTATGAAATCCACTGGTCAGGGTGTGATTTTCATGGATCTTGAC
>Ga0209692_10001134_pt1 | contig 40017 bp, 29 predicted proteins | sample tdDd472_FD_187129 | JGI IMG/M metagenome (GOLD analysis project Ga0209692, IMG submission 187129) | Marine sediment microbial communities from the Atlantic coast under amendment with organic carbon and nitrate - tdDd47.2 (SPAdes)... | ecosystem: Environmental > Aquatic > Marine > Coastal >...
TGTGCTCATCGGTTCCCCCACTGTGCCGGACGCTTTTCAAGAAAGGCATTCAGCCCCTCGACCGCGTCCCCGGTTGCCATCAATTCGTTCAGGTACAGCGCCTCTACCTCGTCCAGCCGGGCGGTCATGCGGCGCACGAAATCGGCTCGTGCGGCGCGCACCGCAAGGCGCAGCGAACTGGCGCTTTTCGGCTTCAGATGGGTCTCTATCCATGCCAAAGCCGCTGCTGACGGATCATCTGCCAGCGCATCGACTAAGCCCGTCGCTAGCGCCTCGTCACCCTTGACCGAGCGACCCGAATACAGCAGATCCTCGGCCCGTGCCTGACCCATGCGGTCGGGCATCAGGCAAGACGCGGCGGGGGCGAAGACGCCCAGCATCATCTCGGGCTGGCCCAGGCTGGCATCCGGCGCGGCAAAGATCATGTGCCCCGCCATCGCGACCTCCAGCCCGCCGCCCAGACACTGGCCCTGCACCGCCACGAGCACCGGCACCGGATATCCCAGCATCCGGCGCACCAGCGCGTGCAGTGCCTTGAGCATGGCCTCGAAACGCCCAGGCATGTGTTCCTCGACCGAGGCACCAAAACTGAAATGCGGCCCCTCGGCCTCGACCAGCACGGCGCACAAATCGCGGTCGTCGGCATGGGCCGCAAAGGCGGCGTCCAGCGCTGCTATCATCTCGGCATCGACGATATTCGCCTTGGGCCGGTTCAGCCGCAACCGCAGCATCGCGCCGCCCAGATCGGTCGATATGCCAAGCGGTCCGCTCATGTCCGCACGCCGGGCATCATGCTGTCGATATAGTCGGGCGTCCAAGTGGCGCCCTCGGCCAGTTCGCGGCGCAGCAGCGCGAAATCAACCTCGCGCCCGACCTCGCGGTTCCCTTCGTTGAAGGCGCGAAATCCCATGTTCGCCTCTGTCATCATGTTGTTCGCCAGCCAGGCGCGAGAGTTTTCCTTGTTCATGTTCCAGGCGTTCAGCTTCGGCTTGCGCAGTTCCTCGACCGATTTCGTGGTGCAGTCGGGGAAGGTCTGCAACAGCTTGCCACACAGCTCATCCACCTTGGCATCCAGCGCGCTCAGGTCCATCTCTCCGCGTTTCATCAGCGCCTTGCCAGCCGCCAGCGCGTCGCCGGTTTTCATTTCGCCATGCAGCAGGCGACCCCAATCGTCGGTGACATATCGCGTCTCGACCAGCGGATTCGCGACGTATTCACCATCCACCTTCAGCCCCGGCACGATGTCGGTCAGGATGCCAATGCGCAGCGCCTTCTGCGCCGTAAAGCTCTCACACAGCACGCCGGAATTCATCGCCTGCTCGCAGCCGATCATCACCGGCAGGAAATCGGTCGAGCCGCCGATTGCCGCCGACCCGTGTTTCGGCCCCGCCTGCCCGAACCGCGCCATGTCCTGCGCGACCGAGAAATCGCAGGCCATGCCGATCTCCTGCCCGCCACCGATCCGCATCCCGTTGACCCGGCAAACCACCGGCTTGTCGCACCCCAGAATGGCCGAGACCATATCGTTGAACAGCCGCATGTACTGGCGGTATTCCTGCGGTCGCCCGGCATAGTATTCAGCGTATTCCTTGGTGTTGCCGCCCGTGCAGAACGCCTTGTCCCCCGCCGCCGTGAACACCACCGCATTGACATCGCGCATGTTCGAGGCGGCGCGGAATGCGAGGATCACCGATTTGACCATGTTGGTCGTATAGGAATTGTACTGGTCCGGGTTGTTCAGCGTGATCCAGGCGTTGAAAAGACCCGTGGCCTCGGTGCCGTCCGGCAGCTTCGCGGGGCGCTTTTCAAACAGCACCTTGTCGGTCAGCGCGGCGCGCACATCCTCTGCCACCAGGTCATGCAAAGCGAATTCAAAATTGGGTGTGGTCACGTTGCTCTCCTTTACGATCCGGGCACCAGAATCTGTCGCCGGACAAGTTTGCCGTCATGCACGTCGCGGAACACCGCGTTGATGTCGTCGAGGGGGCGCTGTTCGATGAACGGTGCCAGCTTGACCTTGCCCGACAGCACCAGTTCCAGCGCACCGGGGTACAGTTCCGGTGGGCAGCCCCAATTGCCCAAGAGGCGGGCGTGAAACGCCATCAGGTTCGACAATCGGACCTCGACCTTGTCCATGGTGAAACCGACGACGCACATGGTCGCCCCGTGGTTCAAAAGGCCGAAGGCAGCAATCTGCCCGGCAGCGGTGCCGGAGCACTCCATGATGATCCACTCGGACGTCTTCAGCCCGTTCGCCTTGGCAAATCCGGTGATTTCCTGCTTCAACCCGCGCGAATCATAATCCCGCGCGTTCAGCGCCAAAGCCGCGCCATGACCCTGCACCGCAGCCAGCTTTTCCTGCACCACGTCAATGGCAACCACCGTCGCCCCCATCGCGGCGGCCACCTGCACGGCATAACCGCCGACCCCGCCGGTGCCGTTGACGATCACCAGATCACCCGGCCCGATCCCGGCCTGCACCGCCGCCTGATAGGGCGTGGTCAGCGCATCAGCGACCACCGAGACATCGGCCAGCGTCAGCCCGACCGCCGTCAGCCGGTCCATATCCACCGGACACAGCCCGCGCGCGGGCACCGTGATATGGGTGGCAAAGCCGCCCTGTATATCGTTGCCCGGCATCTTCTGCGCCCGGCAGATCGTACCCTTGCCGCGCTGGCAGGCGTCACATTCCCCGCAGGGCATCACGGCGGGGATGATGACCGGCTGGCCGATCCAATCCCCCGCCGCCTCGCCCGCCTGCGTCACGATACCACTGATCTCATGCCCCAGGCACAGCGGCAGCGGCTGGTTGGTGCGCACGCCGTCAAAGTAGAATCCCAGATCCGTATGGCAGACCCCACATCCCGCAATCTCGACGACAACCTCGCCCGGACCCGGCGCATCAGGCTGAAACTCTTCCCTTACCATAGGCTTTTCGCCTGAAACCATCATCCAGCGTCTTGCCATGTTTCGCTCCGGTATCTCTGCGCTTGCGCTTGTTGACAGGGTTTGAAATCTCTATTACCGTAAAGTGGTACTCTAATACTTAATTAGGGTCAACCGGAAACCTTTAAAGAAATTCAGCAACCCGAAAGCTACACCAGAACGCGGACCTGACATGACAGCCTCAATGAAATCAGAGAATTCAATGAAATCAGCGAAAAACGTGTCCTTCGCCGTGGTCGGCAGCGGCGGCGCCGGAGCGATCACCGCAGGCTCGATCCTGATCGAAGCGGCAGGCAAATCCGGCTGGCACGGGCTGATGACCCGCTCTGTCGGACCACAGATCCGGGGCGGCGAGGCTGCGGCGCTGGTGCGGCTTTCGACGAAACCAGCCTTCTGCATGTCGCGCGATTTCGACATTCTGGTCGCCATCGACTGGAAAAACGCCGACCGTTTCATCGGCTCGATGCCGGTGGCGTCCGCCGGGCTGGTCATCGCCGACCCCGCCGCGGGCGACCCGCCCGCCGCCCTACGTGACGGCGATTGCACCATTGTCGAATGCCCGATCGGCGAGCTAGCCAAGGCCATCCAGGGCGGTCGGCCCAACATGATCTGCGTCGGGCTGGTCGCCCAACTGACGGGTCTGCCCATCGACATGGTGATGCAGGTCGTCGCCTCCAAGTTGGAGAGCAAGGGTGCAAGCGCCATCGAGATCGGCGGCCTCTGCATCGAGGCAGGAATGACCGCCGCCGCCGGTTTCGGCACCCGTTTCGTGTTGGAGACCCCCGGCAAACCCGACAGCAAGCGCTGGCTGATCACCGGGAACGAGGCGGTGGGCCTCGGCGCCCTGCGCGGCGGGGTCGAATTCGCGGCCGCCTATCCCATCACCCCCGCCACCGAGGTGCTGGAATACCTCGCCCCGGCGCTGGCCAGCATCGGCGGTGCGCTAGTCCAGGCAGAGGACGAACTGGCCTCGATCAACATGATCATGGGCGCGTCCTATGGCGGGCGTCCGTCGATTACCGCCACCTCCGGCCCCGGCCTGTCGCTGATGATGGAAAGCCTCGGGCTGGCGACGGCGGCGGAAGTACCGCTTGTGGTGATCGACGTGATGCGGGCCGGGCCGTCCACCGGCATCGCCACCAAGTCCGAGCAATCGGACCTGAACATCGCGGTCCACGGCTTTCACGGCGATGCGCCGCATGTGGTCCTGGCCCCGCTATCCGTTGCCGACTGCCTGTTCACCGCGCAATGGGCGGTGCATATCGCCGAGACCTTGCAAAGCCCCGTGATTGTGCTGTCGGATCAATCCATCGGTCAGGCGCATGTGCTGATCGACCGGCCCGCCGATGTAACCTTTCTGACCCGGCGCAAGCCCTATCAGGCGGCATCAGAGCCCTATCTGCGCTATGCTGTCACCGCCGATGGCGTCTCGCCAATGTCGATCCCCGGCCAGCCCGGCGGGCAGTATACCGCCGACGGCCTGACCCATACCGAACGCGGCACGCCCTCCAGCACCGCCAAGGCGCAGCGCCAGCAGATGGACAAGCGTCTGAACAAGATCGAGGCCTTCGATTTCGGCGACCACTGGGGTGTCACCGAAGGAACCGGCGATACCGTCATCCTGACCTGGGGTTCACTGACCGGAGCCGTCCGCGAGGCGATCGACGCCCTGCAGGACGACGGCATTGACGTCCGGCTGGTGGCCTTGCGCCAGATCTCGCCCTTCCCTGAAAAGCCACTGCAAGCCGCGCTGTCCGGGGCCAAACGGGTGCTGTTTGTCGAGCAAAACCATTCTGGCCAGTTTTATCGCTACGTCCGCTCGCATATCGACCTGCCCTTCGACATCGACCGTCTGAACCGCGAAGGCCCCGACGCGATCGGGCCCGACGAAATCGCCTCAAGCATCCGCGATTGGAAAAGCCAATGAACGTTCCCAACCTGAAACCCAAGGACTTCACCTCTGATGTCACCCCCGTCTGGTGCCCCGGATGCGGCGATTTCCACGTCCTGATGTCAATCACCAGGGCGCTGGCCGAACTGGGTCGCCCACCCGAAGACATCGCCGTGATCTCCGGCATCGGCTGTTCCTCGCGGATCCCAGCCTATACAAACTGCTATGGCTTTCACGGCGTGCATGGCCGGTCGCTGTCGCTCGCCGCCGGGCTGAAGATCGCACGCCCCGACTTGACCGTCCTGGCGATGAGCGGTGACGGCGACGGCTTTTCCATCGGCGGCAACCACTTCCTTCATGCCTGCCGACGCAACGTCGACATGACCTATATCGTGATGGACAATCGGGTCTACGGCATGACCAAGGGTCAGCCCTCGCCCACGACCGAACCTGACTGGGATAGCGCTCTGTCTCCCGGCGGCACCGGCCTGTCGCCGTTCCATCCGCTGGTGATCGCTCTGGCCTCGGGGGCCAATTTCGTCGCGCGCGAGTTTTCCGGTAATATCAAGGGTTGCACCAAGACCATCGTCGAAGCGGTGAACCACCCCGGCTTTTCCTTCGTGGAAATCCTCAGCCCCTGCGTCACATTCCGCCCGGATGAGAAAGAATGGAAGAACCAGGTGCACGGGGCCAGCGTGCCCGAAACCGACGACCCGGCCCGCGCAGCGCGGCGGATCATGACCGATGACGGCATGAACACCGGCATCCTCTATCGCGGGCAACGCAAACCCTATTTCGCGTCTGTCAAGAACACCTTCGGCGAGATCGCTCCGCTGGAACGGGCGTTCGAGGTTTAGACACCCCCCAACTGCCCCGCCGCCACCCGGACCTTGCGTCTTGCGATTGTGGCGACGGGAAACTCTTCCGCCTCTCGGACGGCCTCAGCGCTGATCGACCACCCGAACCGCCTTGCCCTCGGATCGCGGGATCTCGCCCGGCTGCCGTGCCGTCACGGTACATGTCACGCCGATAATTGACTTGATGTGATGGCGAAGTTCGCTCGCCTTGGCGTTCAGCGCTGCATCGTCGCAGGCGGCACCGGGCAGCACCTCTACCTCGACCGCCATCGCGTCCAGCGGACCTTCCTTGAACAGCCTGATCTGATAGTGCGGGGCCAGACCGGCCAGCCCAACCAGGACCGCCTCGACCTGGCTGGGATAGACGTTGACGCCCCGGATGATCATCATGTCATCATCCCGCCCCGCAACGCGCAGAATGCGCAGATGGGTGCGGCCACAGGCGCAGGGCTCATCCGTCAGCCGAGTGATGTCGCGGGTGCGATAGCGGATCATCGGCATCGCTTCCTTGGTCAGCGTGGTAATGACCAGCTCGCCCTGCGATCCCATCGGCAGCGGTTCCTGCGTTTCGGGGTCGACGACCTCGAACAGGAAATGATCTTCCCAGCCGTGCAGCCCGGCGCGTGCCGTATCGCATTCGCAGGCCACGCCTGGCCCCATGATTTCGGACAGCCCGTAGATATCGATCGCCTTCAGCCCCAGCCGCCGGTCCAGTTCCGCCCGCATCTCGTTCGACCATGGCTCCGCTCCGAACAGCCCGCGCCGCACCGGCAGCGCGGCGATGTCGATGCCCATGCGCGCGCCGACCTCGACGATGTTCAGCGCGTAGGACGGTGTGCAGCACAGGTTGACCGCACCGAAATCGCGCAGCAGCGTCACCTGCCTTTCGGTGCCCCCGCCAGAGACCGGCACCACCGTGCAGCCCAACCGCTCGGCCCCGTAATGTGCGCCCAGCCCGCCAGTGAACAGCCCGTAGCCATAGGCGTTGTGCACCAGGTCGCCAGGGCGAAACCCCGCCGCCGCCATCGAGCGCGCCATCAGATCCGACCAGCGGTCGATATCGCCTTTCGAATAGCCCACCACCGTCGGCTTTCCGGTCGTTCCCGACGACGCATGCACCCGCACCAGTTGCGCGCGAGGCATGGCAAAAATATCGAACGGGTAATTGTCGCGCAGGTCGGTCTTCACGGTGAACGGGAAATGCCGCAGGTCATCAACCGATTTCAACTTGTCCGGCTTCACCCCGGCCTTGTCAAAAGCCTTCCGGTAATGTGGCACATTCTCGTAGGCGCGCTTTAGCGACCAGCGCAGGCGCTCGGCCTGCAACTCGGCAAGGGCCGCGCGGGACATCGTCTCGACCTTGTGGTCATACATGTAATCCGGGGTCTTGTGTGTCCGATCCAGCATGTCAGTTCCTCCTCGGGCCTGTTGCCCCGGGTTACCATTTCAGGCCGTGGTCCAGCCCGGCTTTATGCCTGGCGCGCTCTCCCCGGCGCCACGGGCAGGCATTCTTTCGACGGCAAATCCCTGGTTCATCGCAGCGCGCGTGATCAGCGTGTATTTGAAAAGCCAGCCGGTGCCCGCCGCCGCCAGCCCCGCCAGCACCAGCGCCAGCCCCTGCAACGGCAGGCCAAGCATCGCATAGCCGGCCAGCGCGAGGATTGCCGCCTGCCCCGCTCCGATCAGCCCGCTCCTCGGCCCATCCAGAACCCTGAACGTCTGCACCGGCGCGCCGGTCTTTCCCAGCGCCCGACGATAACGTTTCCAGAGAACGAACCGCGCCGCCACCAGGGCGGCCAGGGCCATCCCCAACCCCGGCACGCCCGTCGCCGTCGTGGTGGCAACGACAACACCCAACAGACCCGTCCCTTCTGCAAGGCCAGTGGATACGATCAACGGCACGAGTTCCGGCTTCCGCCAGGCCGGAATACCCTTGGCCGCCCGCAGAATTCGCGCCTGGCAATACAGAAACGCCAGCCCGAACAGCGCGCCCAGCCAGCCCAGAACCACCCAGCCGGTCAGCCAGGACAAACCGCCAAAGGCAAAGAACGGCACCGCCATCATCGCCTCGCGGGTCATCCAACTGGTGCGCGCATTGCGGAACACATTCAGGAATCGCCAGCGCCGCCCGATCTCCAGCAGGACGCAGAACAGTCCCGCTCCGACCAATGCCAACGCCGCAAAGGCCGCGCCCCAGATCACCGGCGCAAACAGCCCGGCCAGCATCGTCGCGGCAAACAGCCCGGTCCCCGCGCCACCGGCCATGAAGTTCGCCGCCGCGCGCCAGTCCCAGCTTGTCTGCGGTTTCGGCGACACCGCCGCCAACCCAACCGGATCGGCCACCATCGGCGCCGGGTCGATCGGGGTCATGTCCGCGATTTCGCCATCGTAAAGATAGATGAACCCCGGCCCGTTGCCCATTTCCTCATGCATGCGAAAATGCCGCTTTTCGCGCAACAGCTGCGACACGTTGCTGTCGGGATCGTCCAGATCGCCCATGTGCAGCGCGCCCGCGATACAGGACGCAACACAGACCGGGGTCGCCCCCATGTCAACGCCCGGCACCAGCCCCTTGGCCACGCCCGCGTCGATCACATCGACGCACATCGTGCATTTCTGCGCCACGCCCAGCCTTGCGGGATCCTCACGCGCGGCCTCGTGGCGCATTGTCTTGCCGACGCCATAGGCCGCGGAGGGCTCATCGACGCGGTAGCGCGCCTGATAGGGACAGGCCACGGCGCAATAGGCGCAGCCGATGCAGATGTCATAGTCGATGGTCACGATGCCATCGGCGCGCTGCCCGGTCGCGGTCGAGGGGCAGACCTCCATGCAGGAAGGCGTCTCGCAATGCATGCAGCCCACCGGCACGAAGGCGCGCGACACGTCGGGGTATTCGCCAGTCTCGAAATCCAGCACCTTTCGCCACTGCACCCCGGGCGCGGTGGCGTTGGCATGCTTGCAGGCCGCTGTGCAGGTCTGACAGCCGACGCAGCGGTTCAGATCCGCCACGATCGCATAGCGCGTCATGCCCCCACCCCCAGCTTGCGCACCGAAACCCGCACCAGATCGGCCCCCGATCCGGTGGCGTCGGTCAGTTCCAGCGACATCGGCGTCAGCGCGTTCATGCTGGGGGTTTTCAGGTCCTTGGCAAACGGTGTCTTCCAGTGATCGAACTGGCCGATCATCAGCAAGGTATCGGGCCTGATCCCCTGGCGCAGGATAACCGCACCTTTCGTCTCGGCGATAGGCGAGGCGATCTCGACCAGGTCGCCCTCTTCCAGCCCCAGCCGCCGCGCCGCCTCCGGGTTCATCATCACGCCGCCATGCCCGGCCACGTTCGACGCGATCTCGTGGATCATCTGAAGGCCGGCGTTTCCGCCCCAGGAATACTGCATCGACCGCGCCGTCAGCAGCCAGAACGGATAGTCCTCAATCTTCACGTTATAGGCGGCCTCTTGTGCGTGTTCCCACAGGCCCTGCAGGTCCTGGTAGTGCGGCAGCGCCTCGTATTCCCTGAGTTGCCGATCCCACCAGGTGATGCCCTTCTCGTGCAGACGCGCGCCGAGCTCCTGCCCGATCCTCAGCAGCCGCTCCTGATACGGCAGTTCGAACCGCAGCCCCTGCTCGATCATCGCGGGATAAAGATACCAACGCTCGCGCGGGAACGGGATCATGCGGAACCCGTGCTCGCGATAATAGTCCAGCCCCTGGCTTTCCGCCCCCTCGGTCAGTTCCGCCGACGCCGCGCGGCACGAGGCGTCCCAGATGCCTTCAACCGAATGCTCGACCTCGGGCTCCAGCGAAAAGTCGAACCCTTTGCCGAACAACCGCACCCCGGCGGCCCCCTTGTTGATCGCCATGTTGTAATCGCCCAGCAGCCCGGTGCCCTTGGCCAGTTGCGTCGCGATCCAGGTGAAATCCTTCGCCTCGCCCATCGGTTTCGCCGCCGGATCGCGCAGGGCAAATCCCTGATGATCCCAGAACTGTTCGACATATTTCGACCCACCGATGCGAATCAGCTGCAGCCCCTCCAGATCGGTGCATTCAGGCAGCAGCACGTCGGCCATGTGGTTGGTTTCGTCGTGCGTATAGGCAAAGCAGACGGTGAACGGAAAATTCGCAATCGCCTCGCCCACCGCCCCGGTATCCCAGAACGAGATCACCGGATTGGTGCGATAGACGAACCAGACATCCGGTGGGGTCGGTTTCGGCAGATGCTCGAACCCCTTTTTCTGCGCCATCCAGGCCAGGTGCGTCGGCCCCAACGCCTGGCTCCAAGGTGAATTCGCCGCCAAAGGCACCAGCGTCTGATGCGCATGGCGCGAGGTCGGCACCTCTTGCCACTCGCCCTTTTTCGTCGGGTTCATCGGATAGTTCATGAACCCGTCAGGTCCCGGCACCACGCTGGACCAGCGATTGTCCGCAGGCCGGTTCAATCGCACAGTGGTGCCCAGCGTCCCGCCCGGCACTTCCAGCCCGCCGATCAACACTGCCATTACCGTGCGTGCCCAGACGCACTCATACCCGCCCCAGCCGTTGCACACCGTCTTGCCCAGCGAAATCGCCACCGGGCGGAACGGCATTTCCTTGCCATTCACCTCGGTCGTCTCGCCAACATGCGCGTGGTCAAGGAAGTCCAGAGCCGTCTTGCGGATCACCTCTGCCTTTACGTCACAGATCTCGGCGGCCCATTCCGGGCTGTAGGGCCTCACATGGTCGACCAGATGCGCGAAGGCCGGGCGACATGGTATCCCGTCATGGACCCATTCCACATCATCCGGGCCAACCTCGACCCCGGCCACGGCAAATTCCCCCTCCAGCGCCGGATCGATCCCCTTGGCGTCGAACGGCACCGCCCGCCCCTCGCCCAAATCCCAGACCAACGGCTTCTTTGTCGCGGGATCACGCAGATAGAACCCGTTCGGCGCCACCAGATAGGGCGAAGACGTCATTGCCTTCAGAAACGGCAGGTCCAGCCTTTTGCTCCCCGCCTCGTGCAGCAGCACATGCACCAGCGCGAACATAAAGGCCGGGTCGGTCTTGGGTCGAATCGGCACCCATTCGGCAGAACAGGCCCCCGTCACCGACAGATGCGGTTCGACCTGCACCCGCCTGATGCCCCGATCCCGCGCGTCGGCATGGCGTCTAACACCGCAAACCCCTCCCGAGGCCTCGACATTTGCCCCGAAGGAAATCACCATCTCGACCAGCGGCGTGTCGGGCGACACGGTAAAGGCGCGGTGCCACAACTCGCCGTACAAATGCTCGGAGTGATAGCACTTCACCCCTTGCCCGCTGCCGAAACTCATGTCGACCGGACCCCAGGCACTCAGAAAGGCGGGAAACGTGCCCATGTAGACGGTCGGCGTGCCGCCGCCGCCGAAACTGGCGGCAACGCGGGGAAAGCCGCTGTCATCCATCTTGCCCCTGGCCTGGGCCTGGTTCAGCTTGCCGCAGATGAGCTCCAGTGCCTCGTCCCAGGTGGCGGGACGAAAGCCGGGATCCTCTCCCCTGCCCTTCCGCGGGTTGCTGCGGATCATCGGGGTCAGTACGCGATGCGGGTTGTTGGTCTTCTGGATCAGGCCAAAGGCCTTGACGCAAACCTTGCCATGCGCCGGGTGAACCGCCGCGGCCGTACCGTTGGGGCGCACCTGCACCGGAACCCCGTCCAGCGTATCGACCTTCATCAGGTCAGGCCCTGCCACGCATTGATAGCAATAGGACGAAACCGTTTTCGAGACAGTGTTTCCGGGGGTGCGCATCGCGTCAGCCTTTCATGCCGCACCGGCTTTCGCGGCCTTCTGACGCAACCGCTCGGCGGTCTTGGCGATGTCGACGATGAACCGCTCATGGCTGCCCTTGCAGATCGGCTCGACCGTGTCGCTGGCGCTGACGTCCAGAACCACACGACGGCCATCAACCTCAGAAACAGTGACGGTGATCGTCGCCTGCATCCCCAGCATCGTCGCGGCCAGATGTGCGATATTGACCTTGGTGCCGACAGAATCCTGCCCCTTTGGGATGCGCGCCAAAATCAAGTCGCGGCAGGCATGTTCGATGTCTTGCACCAGTGACGGAGTGGCGTAGACCCGGCACTCCTCTCCCATAAAACCGATCGTGCGGTCGCGGTCCACCGTGATCGTGCGGGCTTCAGAGGTGCCGGTGGTAAGTTCGTCATACATGTGCTGTCCCCGGGAATCTCATAAACTGGCATAACAGTACCTATTTACTTCTTTCCATGCAACAGGTCTGTTGCCCCAGCCCTGCGCCAGCTTGGCGCAGGGAGTCCCAGAGATGTCCTTGACTTGATCCCACACCGACGCGGGACAAACCTCCGCGCCTGCGCCCCATGGCGAGATAGACCGCGTCATACTGGCTTTTCAGATCCTCCAGCGCGGCCTTGTCCCTGGCCTCAACGTTCAGACGGATGTCGATGCCGATGGCGGCGCTGCGGTTGACCTCTCCGTCCTGCACGGCGCGGTCGAACTGGTAGGAGGGGATGCCATGGCGCATCACCCCGCCAAGCTGTTCTGCGGCTTCGAACAGGGTCACACGATACCCGCGGCGGCGCAGTTGACAGGCGGCAGACAAACCGGCGGGGCCGCCGCCGACGATGGCGACGGATTGCGAGCGCTCAACGGGTGGGGCCGGGAAGGTCCGGCCCTCGGCCAACGCATTGTCGCCGACGAATCGTTCCCGGCTGCAAATGCCGACGGTTTCGTCCAGTTCAACCCTGCTACAAGCAGTTTCGCAAGGATGGTGGCAGATGTGACCGGCGATGGCGCGTCCGTCTACCGGGGTGATCCGATGCGTTCCTGTCCCGGGCAGATCCTGCGCAGATCCTGCGCCGGGCGCGCTGAATTGACCACGATTGACGCACCGTCGCAGGCAAGGTCAGGGAAAGCCGTATCGAGCAGGCTGTCGTCGAAACACAGCAGCGCCTAGGCTTGGGCCATGTTGCAGCGCAGGCGGATCGGTTCGGAATCGACACAAAGTGACGACATCACGGGCGTGCCGCGCCCGAGGATGATGATGTCGATCCTGTCGCGCCGTCCTGTTCCAGGGCTCGCAGCCGAAACCGCTGAATCTTGCCGGTAGCGGTTTTCGGCAGGTCGTCCACCGCGACGATCCAGCGCGGATATTTCCATACGCCGACGGCGGTTTTGACATGGGCCTTGAGGTCGTTATACAGCGCCGCCGCGTTCTGGTCGTTGGCCAGCACCACGAAGGCCTTGGGCTTGACCAACCCCTTTTCGTCCGCATGGCCGACGACGGCGGCCTCGATCACCGCGGGGTGCGAAATCAGAGCCTGTTCCACCTCGCAAGGCGATACCCAGCGACCCGAAACCTTGAACATATCATCGGCGCGTCCGGCGTAGTGGTAGTAGCCTTCGGGGTCGCGGGTGTATTTGTCGCCGGTGCGCACCCATTCCCCGGCAAAAACGGCGCGGGTCTTGTCGCGCTGGTTCCAATAGCCGTCACCTGCCGATCCGCCGGAGACCAGCAGTTCGCCCAACTCATCATTGGCCACGTCGCGCCCGTTGTCATCGACAAGGCGCAGCCTGTAGCCCGGGATCTCGCGCCCGACGGTGCCATAGCGGATATCGTCGGGGCGGTTGGACAGGAATGCGTGCAGCATCTCGGTCGAGCCGATGCCGTTGAGGATGGCGACGCCCATGCGGGTTTGCCAGCTCTGGCCAACATCCTCTGGCAGCGCCTCGCCCGCTGAGACGCATAGCCGCAGCCGGTCAGAGCCATTTTCGCGGCGGCATTCCTGGTCGGCCAGCATGCCAGCATAAAGTGTGGGAACGCCGAAGAACAGGGTCGGGCGGAAGGTTTGGAACACCGAGAACACAGCGGCGGGCGAGAGACGGTCGGGCATCAGCACGGTGGTCGCGCCGACCGACATCGGGATAGCCATGCTGGCCCCGTGACCATAGGCGAAGAACAGTTTGGCGGCGGCAAAACAGATGTCGTCATGGCGGATACCCAGCACCTGTTTGCCGTAGGTGTCCGCCACATAGGCGGGGCTGGTATGGACATGGCGCACGCCCTTGGGCGCGCCGGTCGAACCCGAGGAATAGAGCCAGAAGGCGGTTTCGTCGCTGCATGTTCGGGCGGTGTCGAAAGCGTCGCTGCTGGCGTCCATCAGTGATTTCAAGCCGAGATAGTCACTTGTTTCACTGTCTGAGACGATAATGTGGCGCAGCGTGGGTAGCTGGGTCAGCAGCGGGCGGATTGTGTCCAGTAGCGCGGCCGAAAGGATCAGCGCCTTGGCGCGGCTGTCGCGCAGTATGTAAAGGTATTGGTCCGCTGTCAGCAGGGTATTCAGGCAAACCGGCACGATACCGGCCCGAATCGCGCCCCAGAAGACGCAAGGATAGTCCACGGTATCCGGCATCAGGACGGCGATACGGGCCTCTGGCCGGATATCGAGGCCGGTGAGCATGTTGGCGACGCGCATGGTGGCGGTCTGCAGCTGCCGGTAGGTTAGCGAGCCGGAGGGGTCGACAAAGGCGACCTTGTCTCCGTAGCCGTCGAGGACGTTACGGTCCACCATTTCGGTGGTGGCGTTGTAGTCCCGGGGCTGGCTCATCGTGGCGTCCTTCCAAAACGCTTCCATTTTGTTATTAGGTATTGTAGTACTCTTATACGTATTTTTGTGTTCGGGCAATCAGGGAATCTCTGAAAGCCGGGTTCCGACATCCTGGTGCGGCCCTGGGTGGGGTGGTGATCAGGTGGAAGTAAAGGGAGCGAGGGATTGGGACAAAGCCTGCTGACAGACAAGGTGGCCCTTGTCACCGGAGCGGGACGCGGCGTCGGGCGCGACAGTGCGCTGATTCCGGCGGCCCATGGGGCCTTCGTTATCGTCAATGATCCGGGCAGCGCAGGCGATGGCGAAGGCCGCGAAAATGCGCCCGCCCGCGACGTGGCGCGTGAGATCGAGGCAGCGGGCGGCGGCAGAGGACGTCACCGGTCAGATCTTCGCGGTGCGCAACAACGAGATTTTCCTGATGGGTCAGTCGCGCCCGCAGCGCAGGATGCAACAATGCGAGGGCCGGACACCGCAGAGCCTGCTGGACCACGCCTTTCCGGCGCTGCGCCCGAACTTCTATGGTTTGGGCCGGACAGCCGACGTTTTCAGTCGGGAGCCGGTTTGATGGCCAAAGCAGACCGTAATTCGCCAGCAATGCGTAACGATAGACGCCCGGCAATATGATGCACAAGATGCAAATTAAAGGCACTATAATGCAATACAACCATGGTCAAGGGAGGATCTGATGACCAATCGAAGAACCCTACTTGGACTTGCAGGCGCCGCCGCGATGGTGCTTGGCATTTCCACTGCGGCCTCGGCCGCGGAGCACGAATTCAACCTGCAGAGCTTTCTGCCCGCGCAGGCGACGATTCCGCATATGATCATCGATGTCTGGGCCGACAAGGTCGAGGAAGCATCGGGCGGGCGCATCGCGATCACCCGCTATGCGTCGATGCAGCTGGGCGGCAAGCCGCCGGAACTGTTCGACCAGGTGATCGACGGGCTGCTTGATATCACCTGGAACGTGAACGGCTATACGCCGGGACGCTTCCCGTCGACCGAGGTGTTCGAACTGCCGTTCATGGTGACCGATGCCGCCGCCGCTTCTGCCGCCTATTGGCAGATGATGGAAAAGCACATGATGGATACCGAGTTCAAGGACATGAAGGTGCTGGGCGTCTGGGTGCATGGTCCCGGGGTGATCCATGCCAACAAACCGGTGACCGCGCCCGCCGATTTCAATGGCATGAAGATACGTGGTGCTTCGCGGCTGGTGAACGCCCTACTGGAACAGTTGGGCGCGACTCCGGTCGGCATGCCGGTTCCGGCGGTGCCGGAGGCCCTGTCCAAGGGCGTGATCGACGGCACCACGATACCCTGGGAAGTGACGCGGGCTCTGAAGTCTTCGGAACTGGTGCACAACCACACGGAGTTCACCGGCCCAATGCTGTACACGGTGACCTTCGTGCTGGCGATGAACTGGGACAGCTACAACGCGTTGCCCGACGATCTGAAGAAGGTGATCGACGACAACTCGGGCTTGGGGTTCTCGGTGTTCGCGGGGACAACCCAGGCCAGCGAGGATGATCCCGGTCGCGACGCTGCCATCGCGCTTGGCAACAACGTCATTACGCTGGACGCGGAGCAATCCGCGGCGTGGGCCGAGGCTGCAGCTCCGGTCTATGATGCCTGGGTCGCCGATATGAACGCCAAGGGTATCGATGGGCAAGCCCTGATCGACGAAGCTAAAGCCTTGATGGCAAACTACAAATAAGACGGATCGCTGCGTCAGCTCGCTGGCGCAGCGACATTTCCGATAAAAGGATCGGGGTTTGGCCATGCATCAGATAATAGAAAGACTTGGCCGCGCAATGGCCGTTCTGGGCGGTCTTGTGCTTGGGTCGCTGATTATCCTGACCTGCCTGTCGGTTGCGGGACGCGTGCTGAACACCATTCTTCACGGCAAGATCGGCGCGCTGGCACCGGGGGTCTCGCAATATCTTCTGGATCTGGGGGTCGGGCCGATTCTGGGGGATTTCGAACTGGTCGAGGCGGGTGTCGCCTTTGCAATATTTGCCTTTATCCCGCTGTGCCAGGTCACTGCCGGTCATGCCTCGGTCGATGTTCTGACCAAAGTTTTTCCGCGAATTGTGAATCGGTTCTTGCAGATGATCATCGACATCGCTTTCGCCATCGCCCTGATTCTCATCGCCTGGAAGCTGTATGACGGGATGCTGTCCAAGCAACGCTATGGCGAGACGACGTTCCTGCTGCAATTTCCGATCTGGTGGTCCTATGCGGCCAGCCTGTTCGCCGCCGTCATCGGGGCGATTGCCGGGGTCTATATGGCCGCCGCCCGCTGTTATGAATTTTTCTGGAACCGAAGTGTGGTCCGGTCGCGCGACGGAGCCGAACAATGAGCGCCTTTGAGATCGGCCTCTATTCGTTTCCTGCGTTGATGGTGCTGATCTTTCTGCGAGTGCCGATCGGTCTGGCGATGTTCATTGTCGGGCTGGTGGGGCTTTCCATCGTCACCGGCAGCTCGAAAATGGCCCTGATCCGGCTGAAAAGCGAAACCTATTCCAACTATTCCTCGTATTCCCTGAGCATCGTGCCGATGTTCCTGCTGATGGGCTATTTCTCCACGCTGGGCGGGATGAGTTCGGCACTGTTCAAGGCTGCCGAGGGCTTTCTTGGACACCGTCGGGGCGGTGTCGCGATGGCGGCAATCGGGGCCTGCGCCGGGTTCGGCGCGATCTGCGGCAGTTCTCTGGCGACGGCGGCCACCATGGGCCGTGTGGCGCTGCCGGAGTTGAAGCAATACGGCTATGCAGGCGGCTTTTCCACCGCGACGCTGGCAGCGGGCGGCACCCTGGGCATCCTGATCCCGCCGTCTGTGGTGCTGGTGATCTACGCCATCCTGACCGAACAGAACATCGCCAAGCTGTTTCTTGCGGCCTTCATCCCGGGGGTCCTGGCGGCGCTCGGCTATGTCCTTGCGATATCCATCTATGTGCGGGTGCATCCCGATGCCGCCGGGACCAAGCCGCCCGTGCCGATGGCACAACGCATTCGCGCCCTGATCGACGTGTGGCCTGTGCTGCTGGTCTTTGGGCTGGTCGTGGGCGGCATCTACAAGGGCTGGTTCACCCCGACAGAAGGTGCTGCGGTCGGTGCGCTCGGGACCGGTTTGATCGCCTGGCTGAATGGCGGGCTGACCTGGCAGACACTGATAGAAAGCTTCATCGCGACGGCCCGTTCGACCGCGATGGTGTTCTTCATCATTCTGGGCGCGGCGTTCTACAACGGTTTTCTGGCGCTGACGCAGGTGCCTCAGCAAATGTCGGTTTACGTGGTCAGCCAGGGGTTCAGCCCAATGGGCGTTCTGACGGTGATCCTGGTGTTCTACCTGATCTTTGGCTGTCTGATGGACAGCCTGTCGATGATCCTGCTGACGGTGCCGATCTTCTTTCCAGTGATCTCGGAGTTGGATTTCGGCATGAGTGCCGAGCATGTAGCGATCTGGTTCGGCATCCTGGTTCTGATCGTGGTCGAGGTCGGGCTGATCACGCCACCGGTAGGAATGAACCTGTTTGTCATCAATACGATGGATCAGAAGACGCCGATCGTTGAGACCTACAAAGCCGTTGTCTATTTCGTAGCCACCGACCTGCTGCGCGTGGCGATCCTGGTGATGTTTCCGGCGATCACGCTGTTTCTCTTGCCCGGTTGAGGTGGGGAAGACCCGGGCAGAAATCGCGGGAGCGTCGGTGTTACGGAAATCCTCGAAGGTCGGTGGCGGTGCTGTCAGACGGATGCGAACTCGTCTCTGCAAGGACATTAGGGCTGTCCCTTATGCCGCGCCGAGACCGCGCCACTCGGCAAGAGCGGTGGCCCGATTGAGCTTGAAATTGGTTCTGCTTTTGAGATGTCGTTCCTGGTTGAAATGGACCTGTCACGGTTTGATGCCGCTCCTTTGATAGCATTTACTGCAACAAAGGAGACTGACTATGGGACTGAAACGGACAGACGAATTCCGCAAGGATGCAGTGCGGATCGCGCTAACCAGTGGGCGGACCACTGCCCGGCAGTTGATACGCAGTATCAATGAGTATCCGTATTGGTCAAGCCGGGTAACAGATCGGCCGTGAGCAATCGGATGAAGCGCGATCTGGCGATACGTGCCCTACAGATGGCTATCGCATTCCGCGCACCGGCGACGGGCGGCATTCAGCATACGGACAGGGGTAGCCAATACTGTTCGCACGACTACCGGAAAATCTTGCGAAAGCATGGGTTCAGGGTGTCCAAGAGTGGCAAGGGAAATTTCTATGATAACGCCGCTGTTGAAACCTTCTTCAAAACCATCAAGGCCGAGATGATCTGGCGACGGTCATGGGAAACCCGGCGGCAGGCTGAGATGGCCATCTTCGAATACATCAACGGCTTCTACAATCCGCAGCGGCGGCACTCAGCACTGGGCTGGAAAAGCCCTGTCGCTTTCGAACGAAAGGTGGACTAAACGAGCACCTGGAGCGGCACAAGAATGCGGCAGGTCCAGACATGATCCCGGCAATGAATGAAGCTCGTAAGGCAGGCCTTGAAGTTGGTTCGATCCAATTGGATGCACCGGCGCAGCGTCTACATGATCAAATTATTGTGCATTACGACTTCATCCGAAACGTGCCGCAGCACTGATTTCAAAGTGACCCACTACCTTCAATCCCATTGCCTTGACAAGACCCCGAGAATGCGTCGTTACGGGCGCGACCGAGGAAAACGGGCCATGGCCTGCCAATTGCCACGGCCCGGAACCGACCGATCGCTGCAAAGGCGGCGACCGGCATATCGGATATCAATCGCCGAGGTTGAAGATCGGCAGTTCCGCGTTGAGCGCGTTCGCCGCGCCGCCGGAGGCCGCACGTAGAACCGCGATCCGCTCGGCCGATTGGCCGGTCAACGGAGTGTCCCCGTCATCCACTGCATCCAGCGCCAAGTCCATCCAGCCTTGTGCCGTGGACGCAGAAGCCTTGGGCGTGCCGAAACCCTCGCGCAGGTGGTGGCTGATCATCTCGCCATAGGGCGCGATCCCGGCCCCGGCCAGCAGCACCGCCGAGCCGAATGCCATCTCGGCATCGTCGATGCGATAGCCGACGCCCAGACAGACCTTTCCGGCCGAGATCAGTTGATCCATCGGGCGACCCGTGCCTTGCAGGAAGGTGCCGACGCTCTGCACCACTGCGCCGGGGTCGTCCTGACCCTCGACCCCTGAGATATGGTCGGCCATGACCTCTTTCAGCCCGTGGCACTGGCTCTCGACCTGCGCCTCGGTCATGTTGGCGATGGTCCCGGTGATCGCGGTGCTTTCCGACATCGCGTGGGTCCGCGCCAGGCAGAACTGTTCGTTCAGGGCAAACTCGCGATCCGCCAGACCGCTGGCTCCGGTCAGCCCCCCGTTTGCAGCGGTCAGCAAATTGACCTCATTGCAATGTTCGTTGACCGAGCGGGTAACCTGCCCGACGGTGAAATCGGGCAGCGCGGCGGGCGCCTTGCGGGTCACGTCCGGCCTGTTGGGCTCAGCCACCGGCGGGGTCGAGGCGGGAACCGGCACGGGCAGGGTCGGGGGCACCGGCGCGGGTTGCGGCGCCGGTTGCGGCGTCGCGATGCCCAGCTGTTCGTTGCGATAGGTCCGCAGCAGGCCTGGCCGGCCCTGCCTGGCGAGGATTCCGGCGTAGGGCGCCATATGCGAGGACGCCTGAGCGCGCTGATGGCTCGACAGCAGGAAATCACGCTCGAACTGCTCCAGCCTGCCGTCCGGGTTGAAGCCCATGTCCCCCTGATAGCGCGCAACTCCCGCGCTGGTCTTGCGACCGGCGACACCGTCGGCGGTGCCCACGTTGTAGCCGAAATAGTTCAGCGCCGTCTGCACCTGGCGGGTCTGTTCGCGCTGCGCCGCGCTGATCCTGGGCCGCGTTGTGGTGCGGCGGTGCGTCTTGCCCAACTCGTTTAGAATGATCCCGCCCAGGATGGCCCCGCCCAGAACCTTGGCAGCGTCGCTGGCCATGGCGCGCTGCACCGGAACGACGATCATGGCTGACGTGACGAGCGCTGCGCAAATACGGCGACCAAGCATGACAATACCTCTCTGCGGTTCCGCCCCGGAACAATCGCGAGGCAAGTCTCGAAATCCAAATTTACTACCGTTTTAGGGGAACAGAGACGGTTTGGCATGTCAAGGTCCATGCCGCCCAAACGGGCTGTCGACAGCCACGCACCTCGCCCCGCGCAGCGGCCATTTGCCCTCTCCGTGCGTCCCGTCCCTCAGTTCAGGGCGACCTCCAACAGCGTCGCGCTGTCCATGTCGGGTCGCTGGGCATAGACCGCCAGATCGTCCCAGAACCGCGCCAGCATCGCAGCGGTCCGCGTCTGGCCCGACAGCGACAATTCCTCGCTCAGCACCGCATAGGCGCGGCCTCGCGCCTCGGCGGGAATATCGGCCATGAGGGTCTCCAGCGCGGCGCTAAGAGACAGAAGATAGGTCTCCTGCAGGCGCCGCATGTCCTCCAGCTGGCTCAGATGGCCCTGCACCTGCCGGTTGAACATCTCGCTCTTGCGACCAGGCTGCGAGATCAGCATGCGGATGCTTCCCTGCTTGGCCTGGATCGCGTCGGCATTCTCGAGGATGGTCTCGACGAAGACCGCTCCCGCCAGCAGTGTGGCCCGCGCCGATTGCGCCAGCGCAGTCTGTACCCGGTCGCGCGAGCGGCGGAACTCCAGCTGCAACTCGCTCAGTGCCCGGGCGCGGGAGGGGTCGGGCTCTGCCTCGATCAGGCCGGCGAGTCGAGCCGCCGGGTCGGCTTCGGTCTCAGCGTCCTGCTGCGCGGTGGCCTGCGCGATCCAGCGATCGCGAATCTCGGCCAGTCGGGCGTCCGAGGTCACCACCGGCGCCGACAGGACCAGCCGCATGCCAAAGCCCGTGCCCGACAGCGGCGCGCCGGTGGCGGCGTCGAAAGGCGGGTATTCGGTGCGCTGCGCGCTGTAGATCTGGTCAGCGGTGGAAAAAACCGACCCGCCGCGCGTGACGACCCCACCCGCCTGCCCATGCACGCGGCCTACGGCGTTGAGGCGGAAAGGTTCGATCACCAGCTCTTCGGCATTTCCATAGACGTCGAACAGCCCGAGCGGATTGGGCGCGCGCAACCCCACAGGCCCCAGCCGCCCGGCCGCCGATCCCGCGCCCTGGTGCAGCGCGTAGTCACCCATCGTGCCCTCGTCGAAGAAGACCGGCGCGCCGAACAGACTGGCATCCACCTTGGCCCCGCCGCGCGCGGCATATTCCCACTCGGCCTCGGTCGGCAGACGCAGGAAGGCCGGTGCATCGCCCGAGCGCGGCAGCGTCTCCGGTGCATTGGCAATCAGCCAGCCGGTGTAATCGCGCGCCAGCGCGACCGCCCGGAACCAGTCCAATCCGCCCTGCGCCAGTCGGGCGCGGCGGCCGGGATCGGCGCAGTCTCCGGCCAGCGCGCGCGCCTGGCCCTGGGTGAGTTCATAGCGCGCGATGTAATAATATGTCTCGACGGCGTCCTCACCGGTGAAGGCGCCGCGCAGGAACACCGTACGCAGGTATTCCGCATAGCCCGTGGCCTCGCCCGACTGGCCCAGCCGCACCCGCCGGTCGGCCAGCGGATCGGCGGCCGCCAACGGCACGGCGACCTTCTGGAACGCCATCGCCGCCCCACAGGGCATCGGCAGGACCAGGTCGGCGGGCGCCTCGGCAGGGTCGTAGAGTTCGCGCGGCCAAGGCGTGGGATCGGACGCGTCCTCGGCCTGCGACGCGGTCGCGTACAGGGCTAGCGCGGCCATCCCGGCCAGAACGATGGCCCGCCCGCCCCTCATGTCCCCTCACGCAGCACGCTGGCCGGGTCCAGCTGCTGAGCCGCCCAGGCCGCCCCACCCGAGGCCAGCAGCACCAGCCCCAGCACCGCGCCACAGATCAGCGCGCCCTGCCCCGGCCCGATCACCGTCAGCGTGGCCTCGCCCGGCAGCCCGTCGCCAAACAGTCGGCCCGCCAAGCGTCCGGCAAGCCCGTAGGCGGCGAAGGACAGCGCCAGGCCCAGCACGGCTGTCATCAGCGCCTGCGTCACGGGAAACAGCGCCAGCGCGCGGCCCGGCACCCCGATCAGCGCGATCCCGGCCAGCACGACCCGCTTGCGCGCCACCTCGCTCCAGAAGCCCAGAACCAGCGCCGCGCCGAGGCCCAGAGCCGCCAGCGCCGCGGTCAAGCCCAGCGCCATGTTCAGCTTGCGCCCCAGGCCCAGAAGCGCCTCGATATCGCGGGTGCGGGCCACCGTGGCAATATCCAGCGCACCCTCGATCCGCGCCTGAAGCGGAGCCACGTCCTCCAATCGGTGGGCATAGACCCGGACGCCCTCATAGACCGGGGTGCGCTCGGCCAGATCACGCCCGGCAGTGATCCCGTAATCGGGCAGCGCGTAGGAGTCGTAGAACGCCTCGATCACGTCGAGCAGCGGATAGGGCGCCAGAACCGACCGGCCGGCCACAGCCGCGTCACCCAGAACCGCCGCGATGCGCGCCTCCAGAAAAAGTTGCCGGGGCCGGCCCTCGGCCTGGCTGATCAGTTGCACCGCCTGCCCTTCGCTCAGCTCCAGCAGCCGCGCCAGGCGCGCGCTCACCGCCACCTCGCCCTCGGCCAGCCCGACACCCTCGGGCAGGGTCGGATCCCCCGCCCCCGAGGGTACGACCAGCGCGGTGACGATCCGCCCCCCGCCCGCCGCGCGGACGTTCATGTAGTCGAACTGCCCGCGCACCTTGGGCGTGAGAAAGGCGATCTCGGGCCAGTCGCGCAGGCCGGCCAGGTCGGCCTCGGTGAAGGAACCATTGCCCGCCGTGTCGATCTGAAGATTCGCTGGATCGGCCAGCATCTCGCCGATCAGCGCCTGATAGACCCCATTCTTCACCCCGAAGAGCAGCAGGAGCGGCACGAGGATGCCCACCATCACCGCCACGTTGCAGAGCAGGAAGAACCGGTCGCGCAGCAGGTCGCGCCAGGCGAGGTCGAGGATCAGCATGGCACCACTGCTTCCAACCGGCTTTCGGTGCCCGCCTGCGTGGAGCGCGTTGTCAGGTGCAGCCGGTCGATGCCGAAGCGCGCGACGCGGTCGCGGTCATGGCTGGACAGGATCACGCCGCAGCCCTCGTCGCGGGCGGTTTCGAGAAACAGCGCCAGCACGGAGTCGGCTGTCTCGGGATCGAGCGCGGCGGTCGGCTCGTCCGCGATGACGAAAGGCGGGCGATGGGCCAGAGCCCGCGCGATGGCAGCCCGCTGGCGCTGCCCGATCGACAGCGCGGCCGGGCGCAGACCCGACACCTCGGACAGGCCCAGCCGGTCGAGCAGCGCGGCCACCCTGCGCGCGTCCCCGCGTCCAGTCGCGCGCTGGGTCAGGGCGACATTCTCGGCGATGGACAAAAAGGACAAAAGTCCGCCCGATTGCGGGACAAAACCGAACAGACGCCCCCGCATCCGCGCCAGGGCGGCATTGCGCACCCCTGCGGCCCAGAGCGCCGCGAGATCGGTCTCGTCCTCCGTCTGCTGCCAGACGACTTGCGCCCCGGTCGGCGGCGGGCGCAACAGGCCCAGCATCTCCAGCAGCAGCGTCTTTCCCGACCCGCTGGCTCCGCTCAGCGCCACGGCGCGACCGGGCGCAAGGGTCAGGTCGTCGATCAGCAGCGCAAAGCGCCGGTCCCCGTCGCTCAGCCGCAGCGCCACGCCGGCGATGTGCAAACCCTCGCCCATTGCCTCAGGGCAGCACGTCGAAGGGCATGGCGAAGACATGCTCGCCATCCGGCGCGCCGTCATGCAAGGGTGTCCAGACATCCGGGTCCAGCAGCCACTTGCGGTATTGCGTCAGCTTCTGGCGCATCCCGTCCAGGATCATCCGCCGATTCATCGGGCTGCTTTCCCAATAGGCCCGGTCGATCTGCAAAAGCTGGCTGCGATAGGGTAGATCCTCGAGAAATTCCAGCGCCCCGCCGAGTGTGTCGGCCTCAGTCGCCACCAGCCGGTCGGGGTTCTGCGCCATCCGCGCGATCACCCCCTGCACCTGCGTGAAGAAGGCCGAGGCGTCCTCGGCGTCGCGCGTCTGCTCGCCCAGGTCGTAATATTCCGAAAGCAGGTCGGCCATGGTCGCCAACTCGTTCTTGGTGACCAGCAGGCGTGGCTCGAAGGCCAATTTGCCCGGGTCTTCCACCGCCTTCTGCGAGACCCAGCCCTCGATCACGTCGGGGGCCTGCGTGCCCTTTAGCCGACCTAGGTAAGCCAGCCGCATGGCGCGTCCCAAAGCCTGCAACTCGTCCCCGGTGTCGTCGGGCTGCAGCACCGGCGCCTCGTCGCGAGCGGTGCGGATCATATCGGTCATCACCGTGACAAGTTCGCTTACCTTTGCCTCGAACACCTCCGGCGCACCGTTTTTGATGCCGTAGTAATAGGTCTCGCCGTGAAACCGCGAGAGGTCCTGGTACTGGCGACGCGCATAGGCGTGCTGCGCCTCTCCGCCAGAGCGGGTCTGCAGGTGGAGGGTCATCATGGCCACGCCCTTGGCCTGTGCGGCGGCCTGCAACTCTTTGGGCCCGATGGGCGAGCGCGCGTTGGGATCGCGCGGGTCCTTCGGACCGGCATCGGTGACCAGGATCACGATCCGACTGTCGAACGGATCGGTCCCGCCCGCGTCCCAGTCGGTCAACTCCAGCGCGTCCTCGACGCCGGCCAGGCTGTCCTCGTTGAAGCCGGGCGAGCTGACCGTGGCCACCTCGGTCGCCGCGCGGATGGTGGCCAGCACGGCGGTCTTGTCGCTGCGACGGGCCAGCGGCAGCAACGTGCGCGTGCGGTAGTCGAGTCCCGGCGCGCCCTCGGGGTTGTCCCGGAAGGCCACCACGCCGAAATGCACCCGGTCGCCGATCTCGGTGCCCTGGATACCGCGCACGATACGCTCCACCGCCGTCTGCGTGCGCGCGATGTAGGGGTCCATCGACTGCGTGGTATCGAAAACGAACACAATGCCCACGTCGAAATCGTCCTTCTGCGGCGCGCGGTCCTCGCCCTCCTCGCGCAGCGGCACCGAGGCCAGCTTCATCAACAAGTTGTCCTCGTAGGTGAGAGGATGCAGGTCCTGTGTGAAGTCCAGGATCGGCATCAGGTAAAGCTCCTGCACGATGTCGACAAATTCGGCAGGCTCGGCCGCCACGACGCCGCGCTCGGGCGGCAGGCTGTCTTGTTCGACCTGGGTCAGCAGTTGCGACTGCATCTCGCGTAGCGCCTCGTGCTCCATCAGCCATCGCAGCCGGTCCTCGCTCTCGAACAGGAGCTGGCGTTTGCGCCCGGCGGGGTTGGTGAAGGCGGCGACGATGTTCTGCTTCCACATTACCGCCGAGCCGGCGCGCAGCCAGCCCGTGGGACCAGAGGTGAGCGAGGGGCCGACCTGGTACCAGCCCGGCTCGGCACCATAGACATAGAAGGGCTGAAAGGCAGGCAGGCGCCGGGTCGCCTCGCCGCCCTGCTCATCGAACAGCAGCGCATCGGGCCGGGTCAGCACGCGTTGATGCACGGTCTGCTTGCCCTCGACCAGCAGCGGGCGATCCTGCGCGCTGGCGGGCCCGGGCGCCACCAGCGCGGCTGCCACGAGGACGGCAACCAGCGTCCGGGTGAGCGCCTCAGTTACAGTAATCGTCATGTGCGGCCTCCTGCAATGTAGTCGCGCCCCGCGCCAGCACGGCACAAACCGCCGCCAGCCGGTCAGGGGCGGCGGGCGATCCGGCGGCAACGGCGCGCGCGTAGTATTCCGCCGCCTGCGCCGGGTCGTCGCCGAAGCTCAACCCGATCCGGTCCTCAATGGCGGCATCCTGCCAGCCCGCGTCGTAGAGCATTCCGAAGAGAAGAAGCGCCGTGGCATCCTCGCGCGCGGCGGCGTCCTCTATCAGGCTCAAAAGCGTGTCGGGCGACAGTGAATCGCCACAGGCGCGCGCGGCTTCGGCCTGCGCGGCGAAATCGCCGGAGGCCATCAGCGCGGCCCGGGTGCAGGCCTCTTGACTTGCAGGCGCGTCGGGCGACAGGAAGGCGGGGGCCGGGGAGGCGGCCTCATCTGACTCCTCGGGCAGCCAAAGCAACGCCGCGACGCTTCCCGCCAGCACAAGCGCGGCGAGCAACGCCAGCACCACCAGCCGCCGCCGCCCCGTCGGTGCGGGATCGGCCTCGGGCAGCTCCGGGGCTGGATCGGCCACGGGCTTCGGCGCTTCGGGAGGCGCGCCGTCCGTCGCGGGCGGGTCCTCGTTTCGAATGGCCCGCAGCGGCGTGGGGGCGGGCCCGGGCGCGGCGGCGGCAGTCGAACGCACCCCGCCCAGCGCCGCCGCGCCGGCGCGCGGAGGCACGTCATCGGGCCAGGTAATGTCCTGCACCACCGGCCCCACATGCAGGCGCAGCGGCGTGTATTCCTCCAGCTTGTTGACGATCTCGGGGCCGACGCGGACCCAGTCGCAGCCCTCATGCCGGTGCAGCGGATAGGGGCCGAAATCGAACCGCTCTTGCTGCCAGTTGGCATCGCCGATCCCGATCGCCTCGCCCGCGGCCTCGCTGGGCGCCAGCCAGCGGTGGCCATAGGTCTCCATGATTGCCACTGGCACCGGCCCCTCGGGCAACTGTCCCTCCGGCACGGCGATGAAGCCAAAGCCCCCCCCGCGCGCCTCGGGGTCTGGATGGATCGAAATGCTCATGCCGCCTGCCCCTCCAACGCGCCCAGGATGCGGCCCAGCGCGAGGTTCCGGTCGACGTCGATCTCGCCCCCGATCCCGTCCTTGGCGTTGGCCTCGAACAGCGCGTCCAGCCCGAAGACCCAATCGGTCCACAACGCCTCGGCGGTGGCGAGAGGCTGTTCGGGCAGGTTGTCGGGGCTGTCCGAGACCGCGCGCGGAGCAAAGATCGGGCGGGTGCCACCGTCAGGTGTATTGACTTGCGGGCGCTCGGCCTCTGGGAGCGCGTCCATGCCGAGGGTGGTGACAAAATGGTTGATGCTCTCGGCACAAAGGATCGCGGCGGGCTGCGCCTGTTTCTCGACATCGACACCAAAGCTGATCTCGTCCAGCGCCTGCGCGGTGCGCGCGCCCAACCCCGTGCGACGAGCGGCGTGGATCAGTTCGGCCACGAGGTCGGCGGCGGCGGCATCGCTGACACCGAAGGCGCGGCGCAGTGCGGCGGCGTCGCGGAAACGTTTGAGCCCGTCGATCCAGATTTCGACAGCGGTATCCGCCTGAAACCGCTCCAGCGTCGTGCTGCGGATTTCGGGCACGGTCTGCGTGGTTGCGTCGGGCTCTGCATTTGCCTCGGCGCGGGGGCGCGTGCCCCCCCCCGGGCGTTGCAAGCCGGGGCGCGGCGGGCGGGCCGGCGTCGCGGGACCGGCCGAGGGGCCGGGCGCGGCCACCTGGCCGCCTTGCGACACCGCGCTGGTGATCCGCACCGACGAGGGCACCCGGCCGATGCGGCTCTCGATCTCGTCCTGATCGACGCCCAGCGCGGCGAGCACCGCGCCGAAGCGGTGCCGGGTCAGCGCCTCCTCCAGGTCGTCGATGACACGATGCGCGGCCTCCTTCTTCTCGGCGACGCGCGCCTCCACATCGTCCGAGACGTAAAACGGCGCCAGCGCCAAGCGGAGCCCCTCAGCCACCTTGTCGAGTTGTGCCCGGATCTGCCGCAACTTGGCGTCTGGCTTGCAGACCCGCGCCAGCCGGTCCATCAGATAGCTCACACCGCCGTCGTTCAGCGCCAGCGCCGCGTCCCAAGCCGCCTCCGGCTCGGCAAAATGGCGTTGCACCGATGGCGCGGACAGGCAGCCCGCGCGCAGCTCGGCCAGCCGCGCCTCCTTCTCGGAGCGGATGCGGATCTCGCGCCAGGCGGCGTCGTATTCGATCAGCCCCTCGACGAAGTAATTCGGGTTGCGCAGCCAGAAACAGTTGTCGAAGGCCCGCCCCGGCGTCCATTCGGTCACCCAGGGATCGCTGCCCTTGCCGAACTTTTCCAGCAGCGAGGCACCGATGCGCCGCTCAAAGCGGGTGTCGTCGCCACCCTCCGCTGCACTGTCGCCCAAGTGTTTGTCGAACTTGGTGAACACCCAGAACAGCGCGGTGTCCGTCTGCGTCCGCTGCGCCGGGGTTTCCCCGTGGGTCGTGGCGATCCAGCCCTGCACCAGCCCAGGCAGGTCCACCGTCTCCATGTTGCTGTCCTGCACGCAGAGCAGCATCGAGGTGATCTCCTGGTTCTGCACGTAGCGGTCGAAGAGATAGGCCACCTTCCCGCGCAGCAGCAGCTCGGGCAGGATCGCATCGGCGTCCTTGGCAAAGGCCGTTTTCAGCGTCTGTTCGAACCGGTTGCGCGCGCCAGGAAAATCCAGCAGGTCGGTCTCGGCAAACAGCGGCGAGGGCTGGGTCTGCATCGGCACCACCAGCTCGGCGGCCAGCGCACAGATCACCGATCGCGGCAGCGTCACCTGCTTTCCGCCGGGGGTGGCGACGGACAGGGGCGCGCCGTCAGCCTCGCCCGACAGGGTCTTCACGTCGATTATCGAATTCTCGCGAGGGACGAGCGCATCCATCCCCGCGAACACCTCCTCGGCGTGATCCAGTTGCGCCAGCGCCTCCGCCATGCGGATGTAGAGGTCCGAGAACGGCTGGTGCCCGCCCCAGAGCAGCACGAAGAACGCTGCGCGGTCGGGGATCGACAGGCCCGGCGCGATCTGCGCCGCCTCCTCCCAGAAGGGTTTGAGCGCGGCGGCATAGGCCTCGCGGCCGAAACTGCCCTGCACGTAGTCCTGGATATCGTACAGCTCATCGGCCTCCAATCCGGGCCGGCCCGGGCCGGTTTTCGCCTTGAAGGCGTCGATATGGGCCGCGATCTCGCCGGGCTCGGGGCTGGGCTCGGAGCGGTCGCCGTCCATGAAGAAACTGTTGACCAGGGTGCGGACGATATCGGCCTCCGACAGCAGCGTGAGCCGCACCGGAAAACCGTCGGGGACGGACTCGCGGTCCATGGTGAAGCGGGTGACGAGCCCGGTACTCTCGCCCTCGCCCTCGGGGTTGATCTCGCGGATATAGTCGAGCGTGCCGTTCGGCGCGTCGAAATCGGCCACCAGCGGACCGTCCGCGGGCCGCGCCAGCACCGAGACGAGGAACGACTTGCCCGCCTGGCTGGGACCGAAGACGCTGACCGACATGGGCCTACTCGCCGACCGGCCCAGACGCGCCGCGCGGCGCCGTCCCCGGCGCAACTGATGCACAAGCGACTTGGTCTCGGCGCCCACCAGTTCGGCATTGGCCGGGTCCTCGACCCAAGCCAGCGCCTTACCGCTTACTTCGGCGACGCGGGCGCATTCCCCGGCGAGGTCTTCCTGCGCTTGATCGGTCATTCGTCCCCCTCTCGTTCCCTCGTCATAGCCGAAACAGGCCGGTGTCGATCCAGTAGGCATCGGCAAAGCCCAGCGTGTGCAACCGCAGCACAACTTCCGAGGGCTTCATCGCGTCGCGATCGCGGTCCTCCAGCTCGATCACCGAGATCGCCTCGCGCATGGCTTCGCGACGCAGCGCGGTTTCCGAGGTCTCGCGCTCGGGGTCCTCGTCGAACTCGGTGCGCTCGAAGGTGACATGCAGCGGCGCGCGCGCCTCGGCCGAGGAACTGGCGAAGTCCAGCAGGTAGAGCGGCGTCGTGGTCCAGCGCTCCAGCGGAAGTTGCCGCGAGCCTAGGTGCACCGGCGCATACATGGTCATCTCGGCCACCATGTCAGCCTCGGACTTGCGCGCGTCGAGATCCAGGTCAGAGAACAGCAGCCGGTCGGACATAATCTGGCCCGAACTGTCCATCTCGCCGATGAAGCGCGCGGTGGACTGCATGCGGAAGGCTCGGGTCGTGACCTTGAAATTGGGAATTCTGCTCTCCGCCAGGGCGATCAGCATCCCGCCCACGGCGACGGTGGATTTCGGATCGCCAATGCGCTGGGTCACGGGATCGCGGAACGGATACCACGTGCCGGTTCTGTAGGCATGCATCGACACCAACCGGTGCGGCGGCACCGCCAACATCTCCTGCAGGATCGCACGAACCGCCGGCAGGCGCGAGGGCCGCCCGGTCAGAAGCACCACGTCCACGCCCAGATGCGCGATCATTTCCGACAGGTTGCCCAGCACCTTCTGGAACACCTCGCGGGCAATGGCGTCCACATCCTCGCGGCTGACGCCCAGATGCATGTCGGCCAAGCGGAACCGCTCGGCGCCAAGCGCCCGCGCCGGCCCCTCGACATAGTCCAGCAGCGTCTGCGGCAGGGGCTGCTCCTCGGTCTCGCCGCCGATGCCGGGCGCGGCGGTCTCGGCCACGGGCGCGGCGGTCTCGGCCTCGGCAAAGGGCAGCACATCGGCCGCCGCGACGGTCACAGTGTCAAACTCCTCGGAACTTTCGCTGGCCTTGAGGATAGCCACCGCCAGCGGCATCAGGACCCGCAGCGCGAATTGCTGGCGTTTCTGCACGCTTTGCTGGTCCAGCCCGCTGATGTCGCCCGCGAAAAGCTCGCGCAGTTTTTCCTCGACAAAACGTCCGCCGGCCTGCTCGATGGCGCCGCGTAGACCCGGCAGGATCACCGAGGCGATGATCCGTTGCAGCAGGTCGTCACCGGCCAAGCGGAACCCCTCGCGGAAGGTCTGGCGCGGATGCAGCACGCGCCCCGCCTCGCCCCAGTACGTCGTCACCATCAGGTCGGTGGTGCCGCCGCCGATGTCTATGCAGGCCAGCCGCATCGACGGCGTGGGCGCCTGCCCCGCCTCCATGACGCGCGGCTGTCCCTTGAGCGACAGGAACCGGTCGATGCGTCCCTCGAATTTCTGCGTCAGCTCGGAATAGAGCCAGACCAGCTGCGTGGCGCTGGCCTCGTCCCATTCGACGACCAGCTCGGGCATCCGCCCGAGCGGGCCGTCACCCTCCTGCAAGCCCATCTGCGCCCAGACCAGTTGCAGCGCGCCCTGCGCCTTTGAGCGGATGATGGCCTGTTCCTGCGCGGTGGTGGCGGTGGGCAGGGTCAGGATGATCCGGTCCAGCCGCCGGGGCAGTTCTGACTGCGCCCGCCGTGCGCGTCCCCCCGGCGCGTTCACCTGGATCAGCGCATGGGCGATGATCTCGGCCAGCATGAAACCGAACAGCGAGGCCCGCGAGAAGCGCGGCCGGATCGCCGGGGCTGCGGGCGATTTGCCGCGCGGACGAAGCCGCGCGGCTTCGTCCGCGGCGACCTGTTCCAGCACGTCGCCCGCCTCGTTGAGATAGCGCATCGCGGCGCGTAGCGACCTTGGCAGGTTGTTGGGGTCGCTGTGGTGATGGAACCGCCAGTCCTGTTGGCGCGGCGCATCATCCCAGAGATAACGTTTCGGGCTGGACAGCCCCGAGGCGGTCTCGGTCCCCTCCTCGCGGGCGACCAGCCGCAGCGCCTCGGGGCCGATGCGCACGAAACTGGGCCAGAGAAAGGCGTTGCGCCGCCCCGAGCGGCTGGCATAGCGCTCGTCGCCCATGCGATGCTCCGAGAACTCCACCCGGCTTTCGAACAGACCGGAATAATGGAACTCGGGGCGCGAGAGATCCCGCACCTCCAGCGGAAAGGACCGCGCCAGATCCATCCGCGCCTCGCCCGGGAAGCGTTCGATCAGGATGCCGCAGGTGCGCGAATTGCCCACGTCCAGCACAAGCTCAACGTCCACCGGCGTACACCCTTCGCGGGCGCTGACCGTGTTGGCAAAGCGCAAACGCGGCACCGAGACCGCGTGGTCGATCAGCCGCAGATAGGCCAGATAGCGCGCCCAGTGCTCGAACCGATGCGGCAGCGCCTCATGGGTGATGCGCCGCCCCGGGCGCTCGGCACGCTTCTGCGCCATGAACAGATCGTCCAGCCATTCCGAGACCCATTTCTGCATGTCCAGCAGTGTGCCGTCGGAATCCTCGTCCAGCCGTCGCAGGAACCAGTCCATCCGCGCCGGGTCCGAGACCAGTCGGAAATCGCGCGCCTTCTCGGCATCGGCGCGGTCGGGGGCCAGGTATTGATGCGGCTGCGCGCGCGCCATCAGCGTTGTGTCCAGCGCCAGTTGAACCCGGTGCGTGTGCCCCGTCACCGGGTCGGGGCGGTCCAGCTCGACCGTGCGCATCCGCGCCCAGGCGGTCGGGCCGGGATCGAACCGCTCTTCGCCGCCAGGGCCGCGATCAGCCTTGACGCGCAGGACCGGCACCGGCACCCATTTCGACAGGAACGGCTCCAGCGCGGCCATCGAGCGCACCGAATAGGCGTCGTCGTCGGGGCGGGCGCCCGCCTCGATCTGCTCGTCCAGCTCGGCATCGCCGGTCAGCGGCAGCAGCATCCATTCCTCGGCCGCCGCGTCGCCGCCGGTCAGCCGCTCGATGAAGCGCGCGCTCTTCAGTTCCACCTCATCAAGGTTGAATCCGAAATCCAGCATCTGGGTGCCCGAGTAGGGCACCAGCGTGACCTCGTCGCGCCAGTCCACAAGTTGCGCCAGATGTTGCGAGGCATTCATACGGGCTACTCCGTGATCACGATAGTTCGGCGCCAATCGCGGGCCGTGGCGCTAAGCTCTCCGGTGAAGGTCTGCGATTGGCCTGTCTTGCGCAAGACGTGAAGCGCAAAAGCCCGCGGCGCGGCGCCGACGTGCGCGCCGACCAGGCGGACGAGCACCTTGTAGGGGCCCGGCGCGGGCCCGTCGAACACGATGTTCTCGACCGGGTCCGGGATCGCTGTCGAGCGTCTGACATTCGCGTCCAGGTCGTATTCCCCGTTGCAGGCACTCCGTCGCCCGTAGTACACCATCTCGCCCGAGGGGCAGGTGACGTAGAGGTCCAGATCGTCCAGCGTGCCCCATTCCAGGGTGAAGTTCAGATCGCCCCGCAATGCGCCGCGCGCCTCGACGCGGCGACCGGCATCGGCGCGGGCGGCCTCGGCGTCGTCCTGCGGCGCGGGCGATATGTCCTCCGGCAATGACAGCGGCACGGTCGGCTGGCAGCTGCGCGCCAAGAGCGCCAGTTCCCGCTCCAGCCGGGCGATCTCGTCCTCGACCACGCGGGCCTCTGTCGTCTCCGGGGCGATCTCCGGCTCGGGGGCGGGGCAGAAGATCAGCCGCCCCTGGCTCAGCCCGCAGGGCGCGATCAAAAGCGCCACGATCCAGGCCAGCGCCACGGCCAACGCCAGCCAGCCCAGCAAGATCAGCAGCCACCACGGCCAGACCCGCACCGCGCGACCTGCATTCCCATCCGAGACATGCGTCGCCGCCACGGACCCCGCAGCAGCCAGCGCCCCGGGCCCACCGGCGGCCGGGGACGGGGCGGTCCGGCGCGGCACCATGCCGGTGAGCACGCCGCGCACCACGCGCTGCTCGTCGCGCACCCAGCCCCAATGCACCAGCACCGGGTGCAGCGTGCCGTCCGCGTCGCGCAGGGCGTGGATCATCTCCTCACCCGGCAGTTCCACCGCATGGGCCAGCGCCTCGCCCAGGCGCTGGTCCTCGGGCGTCTCGCTCTGCGTCAGCCGCACGGCCTCGGCGTCGATCTCCGAGACCAGCGTCGCCAGCCTTTCGCGCAGGGCCACCTGTTCTTCCTCGGTCAGGTCAGCAAGTGCCACCGGCGTGCCCGGTCCCGGCGCGTACCAGTCGATGCTGTCGCCATGCCGCGCCGCCACCGGCTCGGCCAGAAGCGCGGCGTGCTCCGGCCCAAACCGGTCGCGCAAGGCGCCACTCACAAGCTCATAGGAGCGTTGCGCGGCGCTGCCCAGCGGCTGCAACCCATGCGTCGAGGTGGTGGCGATCAGGGCATCGATCATCACGCGCGACCGCTCACTCTTGCGCCGGGGGCGTGTCGGCCGGGATCTCGACCGCCAGCGCGGCGGCACGGGCCACCACCGGGGCGCAGGGCGCGCTGACCACCGCGGGTCGCGCGCCCGTGCCCTCAAGGAAGGCCAGCAGATCGCCGGTTGCCAGCGCAAAGCCGCGGTTCTGCATCCGGCCCTGCCGCACGAAGGTGTTCACGCCGACCACCCGGCCACACATGTCCACCAGCGGCCCGCCCGAATTGCCGCTGGAGAGCGGCGCGGAATGCATCAGCACATTGGTAACCGACCCCATGCGCTGCTCTGTATTCACCACCCCGTCCGTGACGGTCAGCCCCGGCACAGCCTCCAGGTCGCCTGCCTGCAGGCGGGCAAAGGCGGCATCGGTCTGCAACACATCGCCCGGATAGCCCGCCGCGATCACGTTGGTCAGCTTCAGCGAGGCATCACCCAGATACATATCGAAGGGGACCACGCCGGGATCCTCGATTTCCAGAAGCGCGAAATCCGCCCCCGCCCGATCCAGCGGCCCGGCCCTCTTGACCACGCGGGCGCGCTGCGGGGCGTCCATGCCGGGACCGGTGACGAGGATGCTGTCGCCTCCGTCGATCACATGATGGTTGGTCACGATCAGCCCCGGGCCGACAAAAAAGCCCGATCCAACGCCCAGTTTGCCGGAATTGGGCGCCAACACCAGCACCGTGCGCGCCTCGATCAGTTCCAGCAGCGTGCCGCGCGGGGCGCCAGCCTCCGGTGCGGGCGTCAGCACCCGGTCGGGCGCGTTGGGCAGCATCGCATCGGGCGCGGCGCGCGCCTCATCCTCTGGCGCGGCGCCGGGCGCGGGCGGCAACAGCCCCTCGGGCGTGCGCCCATCCGGCAGCACCAGTACCCCGTCGGGGCGGCATACGGCCCCCTCGAGCGCGGCCTGCAACGCCGCCCGCCGCTCGCGCAGGCTGTCGTTGAGCGCGCGCGCCGCATCCAGCCGGTCGGCATCCGTGATCGCAACCGGCGCGCGGTAGGCCGGGAACAGGCGGTTGCCGGGCCAGAGGATCCAGAGCAGAGCCAGACCGGCCAATAGCAGGAGCACGACCAGAGGCACCCAGGCGATGGGCGGCACCGCACGGACCGTCCCCGGCCTGGTCGCGGACGGCGCGGGTGGTACCGGACCGCCCCCGCCCTGCGCGGTATCGGCCACCGGCGGCATTCCCGGCGGCAGTTTGGGGGCCGAAGCCGCTGCAGTCTCCGAAGCCCCGGCCGATACCGCCGCCGCGCCCAGTGGCAGATACTTGCCCAGCGTCGCCGCGTAATGCTCGGGCCGCTGGCCCGCGTGGGCGCCCGCGCCCCCCGGCAGCAGCCCCCAGTTCACGATCACCGGATGGTCGTCCACGACCATCACGTCGCCCGCGCCCTGCACGCTCAGCGCGCCCAGAACCAGTTCGCCATGCGCCGGATCCTCGGCCAGCGCGCGCAAGGGACGCAGATGGTCGGCCAGCCAGGCCTCGGCCCGGTCGCGCGCGGCGGGCTCCAGCGCCGCCAGCGGGCGCGCCTCGCCGCTGCCCTCGCCGTACCAGGAGACGGTCGGTGCGGCCTCGTCATTGCCCCGACTGACCAGCGGCTCGGCAAAGAGCGCCGCGGCCTCCGGTCCGGCCCGCTCGACAAGAAGGGCGCGCAACTCGCCAAACCGCTCCAGCACCCGTTGCCCGTCGGCCTCGACGAAATCGCCGGGTTCCACCCGTGTCTTGGTCAGGAACACGTCGCCCATTGCTTACCTCTCCTCGCGGCGCAGCGTGGCCGGCCCGCGCCCGTTGGTTTGCGGCTGATAGCTCTCGCACTGGGCGCGGCCCTGCGCATCCAGCCGGCAGGTGATTTCGCGCCGGTGGATATAGCTGTTGTCGTCGCATTGCAGGTTGCCCGGTTCGGCCATCACCAGCCGTCCGTCCTCGAGCTGCCCCGAGATCGGCCCCTCGCAGCGCACCCCGTTAGTCGAGCGCATAGTCTCGCGCCCCTGCCCGTTCGCGTCGAAGCAAAGCCGCCAGTCGCGAAAATGGGTCACTTTCCTGGTTCGGATATCCGTCACCGAGTAATTCGAGTCGAGCTGCCAGCAGCCCTCCATTACCGCGATGTCGCCCCGGTCGAAGGCATCGGGGTCCAGCCCGCTTTCGGTTTCGGGTTCGGGGTCGGGCGGCGGAGGGGGCGGCGGAGGATCGGCGCGGCATTGCAAAGCCGCCAGTTCGCGTTCCAGATAGGCAACTCGCCGGGCCAGCGCATCGCCCTCGTCCAGCGTCTCCTCCAGCGCGTCCCGGGTGGCCAGTTCTGCCTCACTCTCACAGACCGAAACCGCGCCGATCAAGGGCAACCGCAACCCACAGGCCGACAGCACCGCATAGGCAGCGCCTGCCGTCACCAGGACCGTCAGAACCGCAAGCCCCCCCACCAAAAAACGCATCGAAAGAAATTTCATACGACCTGTACGCGTGCCAATAGCCGTGAAAAACCCTGTTAGGCGAAAACCGCCAGTGGCCATCGATTTACCATTAGCCGCGTCCGACCGCCCGCGCAACCCTGCAGTCCCGGAGCCCACGTCTCGGCCTTCAGCAATGATCCGGTCGGCCTCTGACCTCACGGGATGAACTGATTGGAAATTTCCAAATTCATTCATTGGCATGCAGATTAACTGAAAGCGTGATGCTTAGAATGTCGAGTTCACTCTCTTGACGGCCCTTGTCCTTGCTAGAACGATTGGATCAAATGGGCATACATTCACTGCATAGGAGTGTTTGGAGAGGAAATCTGAATAGCCTTGTTGCGCAAAGGCTTGTGTGGATGGCTCCCGCATAGCAAGGGTCAAATGTGGTTTGCGTACCTTTTCAGAAGCGGTCTTGTGTCCGGCTTGTTTGCGCAGCTTTAGTCGCTGGCCCTGATGGGATCCGCAGATCAGGTTCCTACCTGTCACCTCCCGTGTGATTATACCGCCGTTTCTTGAAGAGTGCGGGCTTCTGGCGGTTCCAGTCCTTGAGCGCGTCGATGGGCGTGCGGCCTTTCAGCACGGATTGCGGGGGCTGGTGGTGTCAAGGCGATGGGCTTGAACGGGGCAGAGTGGGCGCAAGCAATTGGAACGCGACCGCGAAGCGCGGGTCTAAGGCCCGCGGGCACCACGGGACCGCATCATCGAACCGGTGCTTTCAGACGGAAGAGAACCAGCCTCCAAAAGGACAGCAGGCCCGCCTCTTGTGTCGCGTCTTCGTCACAAAGCACTCCAGCCCCCCGCTTTCGTGTCGATTGTCCACCAGAGGTGTTGTGGACCTGCCCTGGCATGTAAAACCGAGACAAAACACGGGGAATGTGCTACGCACGAAGGACGTCGATAGAGACATAGTTCTCGGTAAGCTGGACAATGTTTCAATTTTCATTGGGCCGTGCGCGGGCTTTCGCACGTCGATATACGAGGGCGACAAATGGAAGGAAATTCTATCCACTCCGATTTCGAGGACCTCTTTGCGGTCCGATCAGGACACGGCGTCGGCGGAGCTGCCGGACCTGAGCCCGTAGCGGCCGCTGCGGCCGACGACACCGTTACCCTCCTGCACGGCATTTACACCATCGACATGGGGCCGGGGCGCAGCCACCTTATCATTGACTATCGCGGCCCAAGCTTCGTTGGCAACACGACGATGACGACCAGCGAAACCAGCCCTGGCACCTATTCCGGTTCGATGACCTCTATTTTCAATGGCGGCGACAACGGAACCGTGCATTTCACCGGCGTGGAAGACTTCACCGTCATGACCGACAATACTGGTGGCAATGGCAGCAACTCGGTCGACAACATCACCACAGGTGACGGTGACGACATCATATTCACCTATCACAGCCGAGATCTGATCGATGTCGGCACCGGGACTGATCAGGTCGACGGCGGAACAGGAATTGACGGGCTGGCCAAAGTGTTCGACCGGACGGATGCCGCCATTATCTTCAATCTTTCAGAGAACACATTCACCGGGCGCGGCAGCTTCACCAATATCGACTATTTCATCGATTTACGGACGACCAATGGTGATGATGTGATCGTAACCAGTCTTGCCAATGATTCCGGCACCTCGGCTGGCGACGATACGATCTTTACCTATGGCGGCGACGACACTGTCACACTGTTCAACGACGACGATTCTGTCGATCTTGGGTCAGGCGTCGATCGCCTGATCCTGGATTATTCGGCATCAGCGTTTCAGGGCGACACGATAATGGAGATATCGGGCAGCGGGCCCTATTCGGGCACTTTTGTAGGGTCGTTCTCAAGTGCAGGGAGCGTCACCTTTGCCGGTGTCGAACATTTCACCGTCATAACCAACAACGGCGGCGGTAGCGGAAGTAATTCGAGAGACGATATCACGACCGGCGCGGGCAACGACGTAGTCTCGACCTTTCAGAGCAACGATGTGATCAATGTCGGAACGGGGAAGGATCGAGTCGACGGAGGAACCGGCCTGGATGGGCTAGCGAAAGAATTTGACCGGTCCGATGCCGCTCTCAACTTCAACCTTGCGAAAAACACATTCACCGGTCGCGGCAGCTTTACCAATATCGACTATTTCGTGAAACTGCGCGCGACCAACAATGACGATGTGATTGTGACCGGCCTTGCCAATGAGTCCGGCACAACGGTCGGTGACGATACGATCTTTACCTTTCGCGGCAATGATACGGTCACGCTGCACAATGACAATGACACCGTCAACATGGGACGCGGCAATGATCACCTGATTCTGGACTATCGAAATTCGGCTTTTCAAGGCGATACGACGATGCTGGTGTCGGGGGGGGGCACCTATTCCGGCAATTTCGATGGGAGTTTCGGCAGTGCCGCACATGTTACTTTTACGGGGGTCGAACGTTTCACCGTCATGACCAACAAAGGTGGCGGGAGCGGCTCTAATTCGCGAGACAATATCACGACCGGAAACGGCGATGACCGCATCTACACCTATCAATCCGTCGACACTATCGACGCAGGCAATGGCGATGATTTTGTGGATGCCGGCGCGGGAAATGACGTGGTCCGCGGCGGTGGCGGCGACGACACGATCCTGGGCGGGGCCGGGTCATATTCTGAATCCGGCAATGACGTTCTGAATGGCGGCGGCGGCGCGGACACGATCAAAGGCGGTGGTGGTCACGACGAATTGATCGGCGGCAGCGGCAACGACAAGCTGATCGGTAACAGCGGTGATGACGTCATGAACGGTGGTCAAGGCGACGACCTGCTGAAAGGCGGCAGCGACAATGACCAGATGTTCGGTGGCAATGGCAAGGACAAGTTGATCGGCAACGGCGGCGATGATGTGCTGAACGGCGGCAAGGACAAGGATGTGCTGAAAGGCGGCGTTGGTGCCGATCTATTCCAGTTCAACTCTGCCAACGAATCGCGGGTCGGCAACGCCGACAGGATCCTTGATTTCAGGTCGGATCAGGGCGACCGGATCGACTTGCGTGGGGTCGACGCGCAACCTGGCGGCGACGACCAGGCCTTTACCTTCATCGGCGGCGACCGGTTCTCGGGCGACAGGGGGGAATTGCGTCTTGTCGCCAAAGGAGACGACCTGCGGGTGCTTGGCGACATCGATGGCGACGGATCTGCGGATTTCGAGATCAGCTTGCGGAATGTCTCAACCCTCGTGGCGGAAGATTTCATCCTCTGATCATGTGGTCTTGTTGCGGCTGCAAAGCGGAGGGTGCTGTCAAACGGATTCGAACCCCTCTCAGCTTGGACAGTGAGGCTGTCGTTTATGCCGCGCAGAGACCGCGCCACTCGGCGAGAGCAGCGGCACGGTTCTGCTTGATGATCGCTCGTGAGGAGAGGCTGCGATC
>Ga0209692_10001135_pt1 | contig 39989 bp, 37 predicted proteins | sample tdDd472_FD_187129 | JGI IMG/M metagenome (GOLD analysis project Ga0209692, IMG submission 187129) | Marine sediment microbial communities from the Atlantic coast under amendment with organic carbon and nitrate - tdDd47.2 (SPAdes)... | ecosystem: Environmental > Aquatic > Marine > Coastal >...
ACAGATGGAGATTTCCCGCCAGCAATGGGGGATAAAGAGCTTTGATCTGATGCAGATTCACAACCTGATTGACTGGCAAACTCATCTTGAGACCCTGAAAGAAATGAAAAGTGATGGAAAGATTCGCTATATCGGTATTACCACTTCCCATGGCCGAGATCATAAAGAGCTCCTGGGTATACTCACAAAACATGATTTTGATTTTGTACAGTTAAGCTACAATATAGGGAATCGTGATGTTGAGTCACCCTTATTGTCAATTGCGCAGGAGAAAGGGATCGCGGTTATTGTCAATCGGCCTTATCAGCGTGGTGGATTGTTCCGCCAGATTAAAGGAAAACCTTTGCCCTCATGGGCTCAAGACTTCGATTGCACCAGCTGGGGACAATATTTCTTAAAATTTGTCGTTTCACACCCCGCTGTAACGTGCGCAATACCAGCTACCAGCAAAGTAAAACATATGCTCGACAATATGTGGGCTGGCAGGGGGAGATTACCAACTGAGAACCAGAGGATAAAAATGGTAAGATATTTTGAATCTCTATAATCAGTAGTGAGTTCTGGTATGCGGACAGCCCCCGGTATGAAATGATTTTCATAAATACGGGCATCATGGGTATTCATCAAGACACAATTCTGTTTTTCTTTTTGGAACTTGATTCAGGTCAAAGAACGGTATTCCTTTCCAGTGTATAACAGTTTTATATTTCAACACGATGTGTGGATCCTTGGGATCAATCATGTTATCCGCGTCTTTGCTCGATAGTTGTACCGAGGCAAAGCGTTCATAAGAGTTAAAAGGAGTAAAATCATGTTCTGTTTTCAATGTCAGGAAGCCGCAAAAGGTACCGGATGCACCATTAAAGGAGTCTGTGGGAAGCAAGAGTCAACAGCGAACCTTCAGGATCTGCTGATACATGACCTGAAGGGAATTGCAGTTTTGGCTAAGGGCCTAAAAGAAGCTGGTGTGCATATCGACAGGAGCACCGGGCTGTTCATTGCGCAGGGGTTGTTTACTACTATCACCAATGCCAATTTTGACAATGCAAGTCTGGAGAGCTGGATCAAACGTTCCCAGAGTATAAAAAAGGGGCTCAAAGATAAATTTGACTCAGTTTCATCCGAGAATGACAAAGTTTCAATCTTAACAAAACTGCTACAGTTTCTCGGTTTAGCTGAGGAAAGTACTGCTTCGGCACAGCTTGATGCATCCGCACTCTGGTTCTCAAGTGACCCCTCCACTTTCCAGGAAAAAGCCATAACAGTGGGCGTTCTGGCAACCGAAAATGAAGATGTCCGATCTCTTCGAGAACTTCTTATTCTAGGGTTGAAAGGGATTGGAGCCTATGCTGAACATGCAGCGGTCCTTGGTGTTGAAAAGGATGAGATTTATGACTTTGTCATTGAAGCAATGGCTTCAACCACCGAAGACCTTACGGTTGATGAGATGGTTGCTCTGGTCTTGAAAGCGGGCGAATGTGCTGTAACAACCATGGCGGCACTGGATGAGGCTAATACCTCAGCCTATGGCAACCCTGAGATCACCGAGGTGAACCTGGGGGTGAGTGACAAACCTGGTATTCTTATCAGTGGTCATGACCTGAAGGATCTGGAAGAACTGCTTATCCAGTCCCAAGGGACAGGAGTTGATGTTTATACCCATGGTGAAATGTTGCCGGCCAATTATTACCCAAGTTTCAAAAAATATGAAAACCTTAAAGGGAATTATGGCGGTTCCTGGTGGCATCAGAATAAAGATTTTGAGACCTTCAATGGTCCGATCCTCATGACCACCAACTGCATAATCCCAATTAAGGAATCCAATTCCTATAAAGACCGAATGTATACCACTGGAATGGCAGGATATCCTGGGGTGACCTCTATCTCTGATCGCGTTAACAGGGGTGCTAAGGATTTCTCAGCAATCATTGAACAGGCAAAGAGTTGCTCACCACCTGAGGAAATTGAAACCGGTACCATCGTTGGCGGATTTGCTCACAATCAGGTTCTGGCCCTTGCCGATAAGGTGGTTGAAGCTGTGAAGTCCGGGGCAATTAAACGTTTTGTTGTTATGGCCGGCTGTGATGGAAGACAGAAGGGTCGGGGATATTTTACCGAAGTTGCAGAGAAGCTTCCGGCAGATACAGTGATTCTGACTGCCGGTTGTGCTAAATACAGATACAACAAGCTCAACCTTGGTGATATCGGCGGTATTCCTAGAGTATTGGATGCCGGTCAATGCAATGACAGTTACTCTCTGGCTGTGATTGCTTTAAAATTAAAGGAAGTGTTTGAGCTTGAAGATATTAATGAGTTACCCATTTCCTTTGACATTGGTTGGTATGAGCAGAAAGCAGTGGCCGTTCTTTTAGCTCTGCTGCATCTTGGCGTTAAAGGAATCCGTCTTGGACCAAGTTTGCCGGCTTTTATTTCCCCGACTGTGCTCAATGTCCTGGTTGAAAATTTTGATATCAAGCCCATCAGTAATGCCGAAGATGATATCGCTGCCATGATGCAGGGTCAGTAAGGACTAAGAGAAGACATAAGAAAGTGCAAAGGACAGCGGAGATCGCTGTCCTTTGTTATTTTGAAGCTATTTTGTTTTTATTCGGCGAAAAGCTGAAAATCGTAATCAGCTCTTGGGTTATTTCTTCAGGTGTGGTGATCAGGCAGAACACGTGGCCATTAGCACTTAGGGCAGAACCGTTACCTGCATTATGCAGCATCCTACCACCTGTGGAAACGACCATTCCCTCTTTTCCGCCAAGTTCATGAGCTGTCTCGGACTCCATGTCCTGAAACGCTTTTTCTCCTCTGTCCGCAAAAATCTCCTGCACGGTCATTTTAAAAGCGCTGTTCGATCAGCTGGTCAGTGTCTGTGAACTCCTATTCGAGCACTTGGGCAAGCATTCTTCCCACTGTTTTTTTTCCGCAGCCCATAAAGCCGGGTAAGGATGATGTTGGTTCTGCTCATTTGTTATAGTTTGCAATTGTTGAAGATTGCTATGCGTCGTGTTGCGAAGAACCATTATACCAAAATGAAAGGTAATGCCATTGTGATGAACCTGTGCTAAATGTCTCAACCATGTCTCTGGTTGTTAACGCCAATTTTGCAGCCACGCAGAGAAAGGGGTATGGCAGAAGAAAACCTGCGACTCGTCATCGTGATAATATCGTTTTCTGGGAATGCTTGATTGATATTGTAAAAAACAAATAGTTGATAATTGAGGAGAAATGCAGGGATGAACATAGCAAATTGTGCTGTTCGGCAGGAAGTGAAAAACGGTACATATATGATTGCAGGTACTTTGTTCGTTGCGCTGGGAGTTGTGCTTTTTCTCGCCCCCAATAGAATTGCCACCGGGGGTACTCCGGGGATGGCCATTTTGTTGAGTCATTTACTGCCGCAAGTCTCTTTGGGGATCTTAATGCTGGCCGTCAATGTACCTCTTTTACTTGCAGGGATGAAGTACCTTGGCAGAAGCTTTGGAATACGAACGATAGTTGCAATCTGTCTGGTTTCTTTTTTTGTCGATTTTTTCCAGATAGTGATGAAATTGGAACCTGTCAGTCATGACCTGCTTCTGGTGACACTGTTTGGCGGAGTAATCATTGGAATAGGTGTTGGGTGTATTCTCCGTGGCAATAGTTCTGCAGGAGGATCGACAATTATAGCCAGAATCCTAGCCGCACGGTTTGGGGTAAAGCCCGGATATACCATTCTGGCTATAGATGCATTTATTATCATTGCATCAGCCTTTGTGTTTAACGGTATCGAACCTTCACTCTGGTCCTTGATCAGTATTTATGTAACTTCCCGTTGTATTAATATGATATTAACCGGCGGGCCTTCGGAAAAGGTAGTACATATTGTCACCGATAAAGAACAGCTTCTCTCTCGGGAAATAATTAAGCATCTTGGTCCGAATGGGACTATTCTAAGTGGTCGGGGTTTACAGGCAACAGAGGAGAAAACAATGATCTTTGTCGTTGTAGACGGTAGCAGAATTACAGTTCTTAGTGACCTTATTCGTCAGAATGACCCCGACGCCTTTATGATTGTCATGGAAGCCTCAGAGATGCTAGGACGTGGCCACTGATGAAAATAAACACTATGAGGACCGGGAATGTCGCTTGGTAACAAAACGGGGGAGAAGGCCCCTGCCCTTACGCTAAAAGATGAGAATGGAGGAGAATTTCGACTTGATGAATTTCAAGGAAGTTGGGTACTGCTGGTTTTTCACCGACATCTGGCCTGACTACCCTGCCGGGAGCATTTGTCACAGTTGTGGCAACGAGAAAAAGAGCTGGAGAAATTGAACGTCAAGGTGATAGTGATCACCTTTGAATCGTTTAAATCGGTTGGACTTCCGGTTGCGGAAGAGGAAATGAATTTTCCGTACTATGTGGATGAGCAGAGACAATTGTATCGATACTACGGTATTCTTAAAGCGGGGTTTTGGGATCTGTGGGGACCGCGCACATGGTTGCTCTACCTGAGTCTTCTTCTGAAAGGTCGGAAGATCCTTAAATCGCAAAGTGATATCCAGCAGCGGGGGGGGAATGTGCTTATTGATCCCAGCGGAATAGTTCATTACCACCATATTAGTACTGGCCCAGCTGACCGGCCCAACCCCGCACTCATCTGTAAAATGGTCGGGAGCAGTTCATAAACAGAACGTGAGTGGGGATTGCCAGAATAGGTAACGTTCAGCCGAACATATGAGCATATTTTTCTGTACCTTTCTATTGCCGTGTGTATGATGAGGAAAATATCTTTCAGTTAAGCCGGAGTGATATTGTGTATAATTCCAGAATATCGAACTTTTTAATTGGCGCTAGTGGATTGAAATGGGCCATAGGTCTGGTATATCTTCTTTGCTCTCTTTTTCTCTTTGAGTTTGACTCACACAGTTTTGTCTTACCTGACAACGTACCTCCAAAGGTCTCAGGCGAGACCAGTACTTTGTCGGTTCAAGATATTGTTTATACCCCGGAAGAAAGAGCGTGGCGGGAAGAGCATCCGGTCATTAGAGTTTCTAATGAATTTGATTGGCCGCCGTTTGATTTCGTTGTGTCAGGAGCACCGCAAGGGTATGGCATTGACCTGATGGAGCTTCTCTCCGAACGATCAGGTATCAGCTTTGAGTATATCAATGGATATACCTGGGATGAACTGATTGAAATGTTTTTCCTCGGCCAGATAGATCTTGTTCATTCCCTTAGTATTACTCCTGAACGGCAGGAGAAGGCGTTCTTCTCCCCCCCCTATTATCACAGCAAAAACGTGCTGATTTTGCGCAGAGATGCCGCGGATACCAATAACCTGAGTGACCTTGAGGGTAAAATCATTGCCTTACCCAAAGGCTGGTCATCCATCGAGTTTTTTCGCACCTATTATCCGGCAGTACATATCATCGAAGTGGAAAGCTCCAGGCAGGCCCTGGAATATGTCGACCAAGGCAAGGTCTATGCCACGGTTGAACAGGAAAGCATCGCCACATACTTTATAAAAAAGTTCGGTTTTCACGATTTGAAACTATCGAAATGGATTGATAATGATGAGTTGCAAAAAACCTCGTCAATGCATTTTATGGTACTCAAAAAACAACCGATACTTTTTAGTATCCTGACCAAAGCTCTCGGTACTCTGCAACCCGAAGACAAGGATCGACTGGAGCAGAAATGGTTTGGTAGAGAGGGGCGTCTGATCGGCAGTGAAGATGTCGGTTTGACGCCCGCTGAAAAAGTATTCCTGGAAAATAAGAAGACCATTACCTACTGCATCTCCCCGGACAGAATGCCTTTTGAAGCGTATCAAGGCAATCAGGTGTCCGGAATGACAGCCGACTTTTTGGAATTGTTTGCTGAGCGGCTCGGGGCTTCCTTCACCATGGTGCCGACAGGTTCCTGGACAGAGTCATTAACGAGAATCAAGAGTGGGGATTGTGATATGCTGCCCATGGTTAATGAGACTCCTGAACGGGAAAAAATCATCAATTTTACCAGCTCCTATCTTAATAGCAGTATGGCTATTATTACCCGGGAGGGGGAAGGATTTATCAGCGGTCTGCACGATTTTTCCGGTAAAAGGGTTGGTATGCCGGAAGGTGGCTTCGCCTGGGAATATGTACCGCGAGATTATCCGGATGTAACATTTGTTCGTTTTCCAGATGTGCGGCAATGTTTGCTTCAGCTTTCTTCTGGGGAAATTGATGCCGCACTGCTGTCCCTACCTGTTGCTACGTATCATATTCGGCACATGGGCTTAGATGACCTCAAAGTTGCTGGACACTCGGGCCTGCAGGATATCCTTCGGGTTGGAGTGACAAAAGATGCTGCTCAACTGCACTCCATTATGAGCAAAGTTGTTCGTTCCCTACCTATGAATGATATTGATTCGGTGTATCGAAAATGGGTATCTCTTACCTTTGAGCACAGAGTTGATTATTCCCTGTTATGGAAAATCTTGGCAGTGATTGGTTTTCTGGTGGCTCTTATTCTTCTGTGGAATTGGCAGTTGATGAAGTTAAACCGCCGGATTGCCAGGGCTCATCGGGAACTTGAGGAGAAAAGTAAGGAGTTGGAACACATTTCTATTACTGATTCTTTGACCGGATTATTCAACCGTCGCCATATTGACACGGTTCTGGAGTCTGAAGTGAACAGACAAGTTCGCTATCAGCGTCATCTTTCTGTTATCCTCATTGATATTGATAATTTTAAACAAGTTAATGATACTTACGGACATCAGGCCGGAGATGTGGTTTTGATAAAATTGGCTAAAATTCTGCAGAGCTCAGTCCGCGAAAGTGACGTGGCTGGTCGGTGGGGTGGTGAGGAATTTCTGGTGATCTGTCCGGAATGCGACCTGGATGGGGCATTAATTATGGCCGAAAATCTGCGTAAAAAAATTGCCGATCTTTCTTTTCCTGAATTTGGTCGGCAGACTGCAAGTTTTGGCGTAGGTTCACTGCAGCCTGGAGAAAGCAGAGATGGACTAATTATGCGGGTCGATAATGCTCTCTATGTTGCCAAGAAACATGGCAAAGACCGTGTGGAAAAATCTGTTTGAATAGCATGCATTGCTGTTTGCGTTTTTTCCTTTTTCTTCTCAGTCTTAATATGACTAAATGAATTTTTTGGCACATTTATATCTTTCTGGCGATTCTGACCAGGTGATGATAGGTAACTTCATGACTGACTTCATAAAGGGACAAGTCGTAGAATCCTATCAAAGAGATGTTTATCTTGGAATTCTGTTACACAGAGAAATTGACTCTTTCACAGACCGACATCCCAAGGTTGCAGAGAGTAAACAGCGCCTTTGGCAAAGGCACAGACACTATTCAGCTGTTGTTGTAGATATTTTTTATGATCATTTTTTGGCAAAAAACTGGCCCGAATACAGTCTCACCTCGCTGGAAGATTTTGCCTGTCATGCCTATTCTACCATTCAACGCTTTGATAATTTACTTCCCCAAAAAGCCAAACAGGTACTTCCTCATATGATAGCCAACAATTGGCTGGTAAATTATGGAAAGTTGGAAGGGATAAACAGAGCAATGCAAGGCATGGCAAGAAGAGCTTCCTTCCATTCCTCTATGGAAAATGCCATAGAAGACCTTGAAAATGATTATGAAAAGTTTGAAAAGGACTTCGGAATTTTTTTCCCTGAACTTGCAGCTCATTCCATAACCTACCTCCAAAAAATAGAAAAGACGGATCTTTTTCAACAAAGGTAAAGCCATAACTATTAAGTGTTCTTTGTGGGAGATTCTCTGGAATGCCAAAATGCTCCCTTTCAGGCAAATATTTTGGCATAATCGTGTATGACATGTACAGGACGAAGAAGTTAGGGGCATATGCCGTTTCTAAGAGGTATTACTTGGCAAGTTTAACATCAGGTTAATGACCGATTAGACACACTCTAACTGCAACTCTAGATCATAGGCAGACCCATCTGATATTAATCCATTATTTACAAAACCAAGCCTTTCATAATAGGTAAGAGCATTTAAGGTGCTCTCTATCATTAATTTGGCAAAATTCAATTGCACGGCTTGTTCTTTGACTAAATTAAAAAGTTGAGTACCTACCGAGTTGCCTTCATAGTCTGGCAAAATATAGAGATGGCTAATCGTGGCATTTTGTTTGTTAACTTTGAGTTGAATGAACCCGATAATTCTATTTTTGTCTTTTGCCACTATAGTGTGATTGTCAGGGCTTTCTAAAGTCTGCTTGATATAACCTTTTGTTTTGTCGATATAAAATTTATCAAACGTATCTACCAATTCCTTATGGTAGGCTTTTCTAGATATTTCTCGGGCAGATGTTTGCATTACGGCGTGAATTTCTTCGTAATCTGGTAATTTTGCTTTCTCGTAATCGATTTTCATATTTATAGCTTTGTAGAATAATTCTAACCATTGGTTAACAGGGTTATTTTGTATCGATAACTTCGTATTTCTGAGCGTATAGCAGCCTAGATTGTAACAAACTGTTGTTGACGGTTCCAGTGGCAAGGTTAATACAAATAAGAAACTGTGGTGTATAGACTCTTCCTGTTGCTCTAAAGGGCGAGGATTATCCCCGCCCTAAAACCAAAAACTATCCGTATAGCGTTTCGAACCACCTCAGTATTTGATGGTTAGGTAATGATGATTATATTTTCTTCTAATTCTCTATGCTTTGCGTTCTCTGTGCGCATATCAACGGAGAGGAAGAACGTATGGTAAAATGCTAAAATAGGCAGCTTTGACAGCATTTTAGTGGATGTCATGTCCCCTGAACTCTGTAGGTCACCCGGGAGGATAATCGCATGTCAATAATACGAAATTTAGCAAAAAAAATTACGGAAAAACTTTCTACTGAACGGGAAAAAGCTATAGCGTTACATGACTATGTACGTGACAATATGAAATTTGGCTTTAATAGATTCTTCGATCTTTCTAAACCTGCTGATACGTTAGGTCTAGGAGTTGGCCACTGTAACCCTCAGGGTGAACTGATGGTGGCCCTCTTTCGGGAAGCCGATATTGAAGCTCATAATCATTTCGTCGTATTACCTAGAGAGGTCTTGAGAGGTCTTGTCTCTCCTGATAAGTATTGGTTAATCCCTGCAGAACTTTCACATTGTTATACCGCCGTAAAAGTCGATGGAGCTTGGTATAACATCGATAGTTATATACTTGACCAAGCATTATTTAAAGCTGCGAAAGCTAAGCTTGCAGAAGAAAACCTGAGTATCGGTTACGGCACTTATGTTCACTCAAAAACAAATTGGGACGGGGCCAGTGATGCGTTTTGCCAATTCAGTCAGGATATGATGATAGAAGATCATGGCCGATTTGAAAATTTCGATACTTACTTCAGCAGTGGTTTGTATCGCCATAAAATTTTTGGAGTGAAGTTGAACACAATATTCAGAATTATTGGGGCAAAGCTCGAAGTCCGTTCAAAGTTATACCTGGATACATTAAGAGAGGAGTATTCATGAGCCTTGCACTCTTGCTGGAGTGGTACAATAAGTAGAGAGATCCAGACTCATTCTGAAATCGACAACATATACTTGTCTCCAAGATTTTCTCTCAACATCTGGGGGTTCGAAGTCCTTTTTTCATACCCGGGAAATCAGGAATATCGAGATGTTCTAAGAGGTCAAAAATAAACTTTTTGGGGTGCTATCTGCCCTAGTTTTATCAATCAAAATTGTGCTGATACATCTACTGTTACGGATAAGTTGTGTGTCCCGCCACCCATGACCACCCCTTTTACCGGCGAGACATCGCCGTAATCCCGTCCCCAGGCTACTGTTATATATGTTTCATTGGCAAGAAGATTGTTGGTGGGATCTAAATCCACCCAGGCTTTTCAAAAAATTGTATAAAAGCATTACTATTACCTCTTGTTGTCCATTTAGAAGAATGATTTTCCTACTCTGTTAGTCCCTATGAGATTTAACTAATTCGTCCAAACTCCCTCGCCAACTGCAGGCACCGCAACAAATATTTTGCGTATCAATATCTACATCACTGGAATTCCCTGTGGCCAACTGAACAAATTGTACCGTACGTTCATATACAACTTTAAAGATATTTTTCGGACCAGTCCTGGAGCGAAGAAAGTACTTTGATCCACAACTGGGGCAGATAAATTGAGGCATAATTTTATTCCTTGGATTAACCAGTATTCGGTTACACAGATGGTCCGAAATTTAATTGTGTATTACAAGTCTTGAGCCATTTTGTTTTTTTAAATATTTCCATATGAAATCAGATTGTTACAGATAGAACTCGACGTATGGCGATTTGAGTGTGCAGTGGCAGGTTTATGTTGTTTCCTGCAAAAAAGAAAGAAAAGGCCAGAATTGGCAGATTGGAAAGACAATATTTTATGATTACAAAATGTGTATCAATTCAGTTGTTATGGTTGGGATTTCTTGAAAATCATCCTCGGAGATAATTGCTTAGTAGCTTTACTGAGCTAGCGAAGACCACAGCGAGTAAATTGCGATTCCGGCTAAAGCGAATGAGGATACCAAAACCAGACCTTGCCTCCCCTTAGGTCCCAGAAACGAAGTAGTACCTACAAGTACAATAAACAGGGCAAGGCTGAACAGCATAACCAAATAGAACGACACCACAAGAGCTATAGAGTCTGCTGGATTTTCAGCCCACGCCTCAAGCACCAGCGGGCCAAGGATCAGGCTCCAGCCAAGATAGGGACCTGGGTTTAAGAGGTTCACAATTACGGCTTGTGATAACGTTTGAGGTGAAGACTGAGCGATTGAGGGCCTGCCGAGCCTTATCCTCCGCCATTCAAAAAACGTCTTGATGGCAAAATAGAGGAAAACCAAGCCACCTATCCCTTTCAGAATACTTTCAAACCCGGGTGTGACATTGTGAAGAAGGGTTAAAATCAGAACTGCAATAGGGCCATCACTCATTAAAGGCGCGAAGGACGCAGGCAGAGTTCGCTTCCAACCATCTGTTACTATTCGTGAAAGTAGAAACGCCTGCAATGGGCCAGGTTGAGCAGCGGCAGCGAATGCAAATCCGCCGCCAATGATGATGTGTTCCAACATGAGATAGCCATGTAGCGGGAAACAAACTTAACGAGTTATGGTCCGAAAATCGATTACTTCAATGGTGAAATATTTGTTTATATTTTCAGCACAAGCAATAATTTATATGTATGACAGTTAGGTCTAGTGTGGTGAAGTTGGGACAGGAGATCGAATCTGTTGCCAGAATCCATTTAATTGATGTACTGGTATAATTCTCACTGGGGCCCAATTCAATCTATAGAAAATGTCCAATCGAATCCTTTCACATGATGATGCTTATGTAAAAAACAAAGCCACTCTTCCCAGGTGGCATGTTCACCACACTCGTTTAGAAAACGAGTAATAACCTCCGCTTTCCCACGTGACGTAAACTCTCTGCCATTATCAGACAGGACGTCCGGTCGTTCTCTTGTAAGCATAACTTTTCTCCCGCTCTTAAATGATAAATCCAAGAAACGGCATATTAATTAACCAATAATTATCATAAAGATGTGACAGGCAACAGTGCCTTTGCGATGGCTGACAAATATCTCTTTTTATGAAACCTCTTTCATATAGTGCTTTCCCTTAGCAGCATGTTTGAGGATAATAAATAATAATGATGTGCGATCCCGTCATTTTTTAAAAAAATCCTGACAAAGAATAACGCAAAATCACCAACAATAATAATCACAATATAGATGTTAATCTCCCCTGTTATTCTTATGTCATAAAGATGGGTTCTGACTCTAGCCCAGGGACAGAAAAGGGAAAAGAGCTAGGTCATGAGGTGACTGGAAAATCATCCCGATCCTTACCCGATTGGTTGACATGCATAGCTCTATGCCTACCCTTTTATATAGCTTGTCGTGTCTCTAGACGATCCATATTCCTTGATCGCCCGATTATTGAAGAGGCGCGTTTTCTGTACCATTTCTATTTCGTCAATACGGAGAACAAAATGCTACCAAAAATTGAAACCATTCTTTACACCTCCGACCTTGGACTGGGTGCTCCGTACGTCTTCCGGTATGCGCTTGCCCTGGCTCGTCAGCATCAGGCAAAAATAGTTGCTGTCCATGGAATGGAGCCTCTCTCCACTTTTGCGCAGAGTTTGGTTAAAGAGTATATTTCCCACGACAGTTCGGAAGAGTTGCACAGAAAGGCACGGGAAACTGTCAAGGCTCAAATCAAGAAGCGGATGGAGCTACTCTGCACAAATGAATGTAACAATGCTCCGTCCTGCGAGAATGCAGTCAGTTCCATCCATGTGGTTGAAGGTTATCCCGATCAAGTTATCCTCAATTTAGCTAAAGAGTATTCTGCGGATCTGATCGTCATGGGCGCATACAACCACAACATTGTCAGTGAAGTGGTGATGGGAAGCACGGCTCGAAAAGTTTTGAATAGAGCGAGTCAACCGGTTCTTGTGGTTAAAATCCCCAAAGGATATGAAGAGAAGCTCTAAGAACCTAATGAGACATCGCTCGACCCTGGATTGTTGAATATTTTCAAGAGTGGGCGACAAAGTGGCCCGGCGGTAATGTATCTACGTTGGGATGGATGGTTTTTGCTTTTTGATGTGGACGGACTCTTAGTTGTTGAAGCCGTGTCCACATCATCCTTTTGATTATTGTCTCTTTGAATTCTTTGGAATATCGTTTCTGCACTATTGCATCTCAATTCGCCCAATGAAATTATTAATTTTTCTTGAGGCGAAAACTATTCTGACACAGAGGGGTGGCCTTATTATGACTACAAAAAGGTTTGAATCATTTGGAGATTCTTCCCTCCCTTTTTAACAGGGAAGGGAAAGAAAATCCGATTTTATATATACCCAAGATTTGTGCAAGAGAGTTTGTTCAAGCCCAGGTCCTATTGGCTCTCCATAAAATTGGTTTTTAAACCAATCGTCCCTTTAGTAAGACAAACTCCCATGGTTGACGACCCTACTTGCCACTCTTTTCTTCCTCAGCCTTCTTCAATTGTTCCATTTCATCAGCTATCATTGAAGCCGCACCTGCCCCTGCTTCCAAAACTTTTTTCCTGGTTGCCTCATCAACGGCACCTTCTTGTTCTTCATGGGGGAAGTCCACAATAACCTTCCGGTGAGCGTAATATATACCTTTCTTGTTGAGAGCTTCAGTAATACGGCGGAATGCTTCGCGTTTAATAACAAACTGCGTGCCCGGTTTTGCGGTAAATTTGACTCTGATTACCATCACTGAGTTGGTAATTTCATGAACACCCTGAGACTTGATTGGCAGGATGAAGTCGTCGCCAATTTCTTCATCCTCCAGCATTGCCTGGCCGACTTTTTTAATTGTTTTTCGTACCAGATCGATGTTGGTGTCATAAGGGAATTCGAGAGGGAATTTCATGACGATGCCACCGCGCATATAGTTGGTGACTGCTCCGAGGTCGCTGTGAGGGACGATTTGAAGCATACCGAGATGATGCCTGAGCATGACATTTCTTAGGGTAATGGTTTCCACAGTGCCACGGATTGAGCCCGCTTGTATATACTCGCCAACCCTAAAGGCGTCATCAAGGAGAAAGAAAAATCCTGACAATACATCAGAAACAAGCTTTTGCGCGCCAAAGCCTATGGCCAGGCCAAGGACACCGGCACCGGCCAGAAGCGGGGCGATATTGACACCCAGAGAGGAAAGAACGATGAGGATGACCATGACAACCAGGACTGTGCCAAGCACCTTGCGAAGCATTGGCAGCAAAGTGTGAATGCGACCCAACTGGGCGGCTCCACCGAATTCATCATCGGCGTCCTCTTTTTTTTCTTCGGGTTCCGGTGTTGCTTCTTCAATTTTCCTGGCAATAAAAGATGAAGCGAAGCGCCAGCAGATGAGGGCAAGGCCAAGGGTAAAGAGTGATTCTATTATGGCCATAATTGCGTCGTTTGCAAAAGGTATATCATACCCCCACAAAGATAACATCCAAGTGGTCAGTGTCGCGATAAGAACTATGCGGAAGATCATGTGAGATTTTGACTCAATAGCCTCTTTTCGGGCGATACTCTCTTGTTCATCTTCTGTTTCTTTTATATCGTCTATGCTTTTGGTGTGTATCTGTGCTCCCAGGCCGAGGGAGTCTATGACAGATCCGATAATCGTACGTCCGACATGGCTTAAAACAAAGTATATGGGCACTATAAAAAGGCTGATAATGAAAGAACCTTTTTGGGTTGCCGTTCCGGTCAGAATCTGTCCAATAGTAATAAACCAGACAACGAGAAGATACAAAAGTGCAGGAATATGCCAGTAAGCGGCAAGCTGTTCCTGCATCCAACTTCTGTCATTCTGTTTAGTTCTATCAAGTAGAAAAGCTGAAAATGGTTTCTTTAGATATAAAACCAGATAGGCAAAGACAGCCATGACGATAGAAACAAGGACAATACCCACCCATGAGATAGTTTGACCAAGGGCACCGAGATCTCTGATGAAATGCAAGAACAGGTAACCAAAAAGGATGACTACAGTTGAGATGACCGTTGCACGGTGCAGGGGTTTTGCAACGGAATCACCGAGTGTCAGCGGACGGATTTTGCTATCTCCTGGAGAGAAAATAATTTTACTGACCGTAGAACAGGCCATAAAAATGAGCACAGTACCGAGTATGAGCTGGAACAACATTCGCCCTTTTACTCCAACATTTTCGGCGAGAAGGAGAAAAACAAGAGTAGACGACAAAGCCAGTAGGAACAGACTCAACAATGCAGGGACACTGCGGAGAATACCTGTCCAACAGCATTCTAAACTTCCATTGCCGGGTGGAACAACCTGCTGGAGTCGAGTGATCCCCTTTTGCGCAATGCGCTTGACAGCAAAAACAATAAGAAAACCACTACCAACGGAGACGAGGCTTAGCAATACAACAATCAGCACCCCAACAGAACTCTTCACCCCATGCTCTGGTTTAATAACCCGAGCCAGGTCTCCAGGGACTTGCGGGGCAAAAGCGATGACGCTGCTGTCTTCTATCTCAGTAATTTCGTTCTTATCCAGCATATGTAACCAGTTGGCGAGAGCGGGCCGGACATTGTCATTGTTTGTCCGGGTAAATGCTGGATCAATCTCTTCACCTGCCATCTCCTGTTGCTGAACTGGTTCAGCTTGTTTGCTGTAACCATACGATGCAAAGGAAGAAAGAAAAAAACACGATAAAAGAACAGTTAAAAAGGTGGTTAAGAGTTTGTGCTTCACGCAGTTCCTCCAATTAGGAATATAATAGAAATTGTTGATGGCTCCGGGTACTTTTGAGAGGTAATTCCTGACAATTTAGCAGAATAATATAATGATGAAAAATTAAAAACAAAAATTATTTTTATGGCCTTTTTTTCCATCAGAAAGTCTTGAAATTATCTACGCTAAACTACATAGACCTGATGGTAGAGCACGACCTCGTGGCTCGGAAATCTCTGTTAGAAATGCTAAACTAGCATCCCGATAGACCTTTTAGTCTGGTTCCTTCACCTGATGGTTATGGTAAAGGTACTCTCGTGAACAATTGGAGGATAGCTGAAAATTCAGCATAGAAGCGTTGTTGATTCCAATCTCTTGGTACCCCATTCATTCAAACATGCCCCTATCATGATTTCCATAGCAAAAAGAAAGTCCTGCTCTCTTGGGAAAAGTGAGGTATGTGTTGAACCTGAGATTATATGAAGAATTCGATTCGCTGCGTTTTTTGCTGCTGAATGGATCTGCACAATAATTTCTCTGGGTATGACATCATCAAACTCGGCAGCAATAACAACAAGGTTTCCTTTAAAACGGGACAGAATTTCGAATGCATCAGATTCCTTCCAACTTTTGGGCGCACGAATTGCTGCCGAAAATTCATGGCCAAATGGAAGGTTATAGGCTTGTGGCGAATAGACAGCCGGTACGAGTAATATTAAATTGCTCACTGAAAATATATCAGTAAGCTTGATGGCAGTATAGCCACTCATGCTGGCGGCGATCAGTGTAAGAGGTTCGATGCATTTGTGCTTGATTACTGCCGTAGCTTGTTTGGTCCTTTCTCGCAAGGAAGAGCCAAGAATTTCCCCACCTGTCTCGCCGTGACCAATAAAGTCAAAACTGACAGACGGGATGCTGCGGGTGTTTAAAATGTGCCTGAGTCGTGAATAAACTAAACGGGAGGAATTACCGGCACCGTGAAGCACAACGGTTTGTTTTCCAGTTCTGTATAAATCACCACAAAGCATGTGTTTACCATAAGGTATTTTAAAAGTCTTGAGGTTCACCAGCTTTTTCCTCCTCGCAATATCAACATTGGCCACTACAGGCTCACTTTGTTTCTTTTTCTTATTCGAGCTCCCTGAAAAGGAAATGTTTTGCAACAACAAGATTTTACAAAAGTTAAACGTGGAAATGCTAACACATTTTGTGACTGATTTCTGAAATTCCAAATTTATTTTCTTGACAAGCAAGTCAATACAAGTAATCCTAGATCATTAAAAATGTCGACATTCGTCACTTATAGGTTTAATAAAAGACACAAATATAGTCATTTGATTGTTTTGATTTATCAACTTGTGGAGAGAAAAATGAAAGACGGAGTAGAAGAAAAAAAAGTTATTGAATCAAGCGATGCTCCAGGTGCAGTTGGTCCATATTCCCAGGCAATTCAGGTTGGTAGTCTGCTGTTTACTTCAGGGCAATTACCTATAGACCCTACAACCGGTAAAATACCAGAAGGTCCGATTGCTGTTCGAGCCCACCAGGCCATCAAAAATCTATCTGCGATAGTCATTGAGGCAGGAGCATCTCTTGAAGATGTCGTTAAAACAACAGTGTTTCTTACAGATATTGCTGATTTCCAGGAGGTCAATGCGATTTATGCTGAGTATTTCAAATCACCTCATCCTGCGCGTAGTGCTTTTCAGGTAGCCGCACTGCCTTTAGGCGCAGACATAGAGATCGAGGCGATTGTACATATAAAATAATCTTAACTCCAAGAGGATAAAAATGGATCTCTCAAAATTTCCGAAAAGAAACTATCTGCAAGGCCCAACACCTATCGAAGCAGCACCTGCATTTTCACGTGCATTAGGTGGGAAAGTAAATGTCTTCATTAAACGCGATGATCTTCTCCCGGGATGTGCTGGAGGCAACAAAACTAGAAAACTCGATTTCTGTATCGCCGATGCTATCGAAAAAGGTGCTGACACAATCATTACCTGCGGCGCGGTGCAATCAAATCATTGCCGTCTAACTCTTGCCTGGGCAGTTAAAGAGGGTTTGGATTGCCATCTTATCCTCGAAGAACGCGTTGCCGGGAGCTATAAACCTGCCGGCTCCGGAAACAACTTCCTTTTCAACATTTTAGGAGTTAAGAGCACCAAGGTAGTACCTGGCGGTTCTGATATGCTGGCAGAAATGGACAAAGTTGCTGAACAATTGAAAACAGCAGGTAAAAAAACGTACATCATTCCAGGTGGAGCCTCTAACACTATTGGGGCTACCGGATATGTTGCATGTGCCCAAGAGATTTTGCAGCAACTCTTCGAACAGGACTTAAAGATCGACCATATGGTCGTCCCAAGTGGTAGCGCTGGGACCCATGCAGGTATTGTCGTCGGCATGTATGGAACAAGTGCAGGTATTCCCGTCTCGGGTATCAACGTGAGTCGTCCAAAAGACATACAGGAAGGTATAGTGCACAAACTCGCGACAGAGACGGCTAAACACGTGGGTATGCGAGGTGATCTTCCTGCTTCAGAAATCACCTGTTTTGATAATTATGTAGGCCCAGGATATTCTTTACCAACTGAATCAATGATTGAGGCAGTGAAATTACTTGCGCAGACCGAATCAATTTTGCTCGACCCTGTTTACTCGGGAAAAGCAATGGCCGGTCTGATTGATTTAATTCGTAATGATCATTTTGAGCCTGGATCAAATGTACTGTTTCTGCATACAGGTGGCTCACCGGCTCTTTATGCGTATCTTGATACGTTTCAATAAGAAATTCGATGGCATCGTGACGTTTGTTACGGTGCCATTTTCGTTATTGTCCCCATAAAGTCTCAGAATTTATCCAATCTAATTTTAAAATTTGGAGAAGACTAAATCATGAAGTTATATCACAAAATTCTGATTGGCCTAGTTCTCGGTGTATTCGCAGGTCTAATTCTTGGCGAAAAAGCCGAATATTTAAAGCCTATAGGCGACATTTTCATTCGCTGTCTTCGATTAATTGTTGTCCCTCTGATTCTTGCCACCTTAATTACTGGTGTTGTCAGCACTGGAAATATTAAAAATTTAGGAAAAACCGGAATCAGAACCATTGTCTATTTCATGCTCACAACCACTCTGGCCGTATGTATTGGACTAATCATTGCTAATATCTTTCAGCCCGGAACTGGACTATCTCTTGGTGAGTTGAAAGTATTCAAAGCTCCTGAGTCTGTCGGTCCCGCTGAAATGATTGTCGGCATGTTTCCCATGAATCCAATGGAAGCCCTAGCCAAAGGTAATGTTTTGCAAATTATCATTTTTGCACTACTTTTTGGAGCAGGGTTATCTATGACTGGTGACAAAGGAAAACCGATTGCCGACTTTTTCCAGAGTCTTGCTGAAGTAATGTTCAAAGTTTCAGATATCGTAATTAGTTTTGCTCCCTATGGTGTTTTCGCACTTATCGCCTGGACCACTGGAAAATTTGGATTAGATATTCTCATGCCAATGGGAAAACTTATAGTGGCTGCCCTTGTAGCAAGCGTCGTACACATCTTGGTCTCCTATTCTCTTATTGTTGCAACTGTTGCACGAATTTCGCCCCTGGTTTTCCTGAAAAAGACCATGGAACCAGCTCTGGTTGGCCTATCCACGTGTAGCGCAGCGGCTGCTTTTCCATTTTCTATGCGAGCACAAAAACATCTGGGTGTCTCACCAAAGGTTTCGGGTTTTACGCTCCCCATGGCACTTACGATCAACATGGACGGAACCGCCCTGTATCAAGCAGTCGCAGCTATGTTTGTCGCCAATGCTTATGGAATTGATCTGTCGCTTACCCAACAGGGAACGATTGTTGCTACAGCTGTTTTAGCATCAGTAGGCACAGCAAGTATCCCCGGCGGTGGGTTGATTATGCTGACCATGGTTCTTCAGTCTGTCGGCTTACCACTTGAAGGCATTGCAATTGTCGCAGGTGTAGATCGAATCTTGGATATGTTTCGAACAACAACGAACATCTTTGGTGATAATTCAGCCGGTTTAGTTGTTGCGGCTTTAGGTGGTGAGCTTGACCGTAAAATAGCACTGACACCGCTTGATGAATTTGAAAAACCGGTCGATGAACTCAAAACTGCCTAAGCGATAAATTGAAAAGAACAAATAATACGATCACTAATGACAAATTGGGGTACGTCACATCAACTTGTTATTTAAATAATTTGTTTTAAATTATCTTGGATACGCTCTCTTTTGAAAGTATGTCCACGAAATGTGAAAACCATAAAACTGGTTCACGCAATTAACCACGTACTTAGGAGAAGAAAATGAAACGATTCAAAACGCTTTTAACCGCAACATTACTCACTTTCTGCATGGGCTTAACCTCTGCCATGGCTGGCCCCATAGTGATCAAACTCGCTCATCCAAATGTCCCCCAGCATCCAATGGGTCAGGCATTTATAAAATTTAAAGAGTTGATGGAAGAACGTAGTAACGGAGCGTTCCGTGTTGATGTTTTTGATAGCTCAAAATTTGGTAATTTTGACAGTGTCGTTCAGGGCCTTCAGCTCAACATGCTCCAGATGGGTTCTGCCTCAACACCTAACCTTTCACCATTTTCCGACGAATTTCTCATCTTCGACTTGCCATTTCTCTTTCCTGACTACCCATCAACCGATAAAATCACTGATGGGCCGATCGGTATGAACGCCACAAAAGCTCTTGAGCCAAGTGGGATCATTGGCCTGGGTTATATCGAGATTGGTTTTCGAAATCTGTGGAACAATAACCGAACCGTCGCCACTCTTGAAGATGCAAAAGGTTTGAAGATTCGTTCAACACCTTCTAAAGCGCACATTGCAACTCTCAAAGATCTCGGCATGAACCCAACTCCGATTTCCTGGGGTGAAGTATATACCGCTATGCAACAAAAAACCGTTGATGGAATCGACATTGACCTCAACCTCGCATGGTACAATAACTTCCCAGAAGTCAACAACCATGTCACCATCGTCAACAGCCTCTTTAGCCCACACCTGGTGATGATTTCCAAGCGTTTTCTGGACAGCTTAAGCCCTGAGAACAAGGAAATTCTCCTGACCACCTTCGAGGAAGTGAAACTCTATGAGCGTAAACTCATCCGTGATGGCGAGAAAGAAATCATGGCAAAACTCGCTGATAAAGGTGTAACAGTGACTGTTCTCTCTCCTGAAGAACGTGATCGCTGGGCAGCTGCAACAGCAGGTGTGTACACCCAATTTGAAGAAAGAATTGGTAAAGATTTGATAGAGCAAGTCAAAGCGACCATTGCAAGTGAATAGCTATAGCTGACATACCGGGTGGTTGAAAGCCACCCGGTATAACAAGACAATGGAGTGCATCACTATGAAGAACACGCCTAAATCAGTGATCCCCAGTATTGAGATGGTTATCTCTTCCATATCACTGGTAATGATGACAGGCATAACTGTCGTCCAAGTCTTTAATCGATACGTTCTACAAAGTTCTCTTGATTGGTCGGAAGAACTAGCCCGCTATCTTTTCATCTGGGCAGTGTATGTCGGTTGCAGCTATGCAACACAGATGGACAGGCACCTGGAAGTAACAATTTTACGGACTATTTTTAAAGGAAAATTTGCTCGACCAATCACCATTCTTGCTTCAATTTTCACCCTCGCTTTCTGCATATTCGCCACTGTTTTGGGAATTAAATTCGTCATTTTCCTTGCAAGTACCGGTCAGAAAACCCCAGCTCTTGAAATTCAAGCCTACTGGGTCTACCTCTGTATGCCGGTTGGACTTGGATTTATGAGTCTCAGAACACTTGAAAGACTTTGGTGGTTAATAACAGGGAAGATAAATCCTGCTGAAATAGAGATCAATTAAGGAGTAGTTGACAATGGACTTGGCTATTATACTGACCTTTGTTGCTCTGGCAACGTTTCTCCTGCTGAGCGTCCCCATTGGTATTGCCATTGGTTTGAGTGTCGTTGTAGGAATGACTGCCAGCGACATACTGCCATATGAATTTCTTATACAAAAAATGATCACATCTCTGGATGTTTTCCCCCTTATGGCTGTGCCATTTTTTATCATGGCGGGTGAAATCATGCAAAAAGGGAGCATGGCCCAACGGCTCCTCGATGTATCTCGTGCACTGGTCGGACACCTAACGGGCGGTATGGCACATATCTCCGTTCTTACCAGCATGTTTTATGGTTCCCTTTCTGGCTCCGCACCAGCAACCGTGGCTGCGGTTGGCGGCATTATGATTCCAGCCATGGAAAAGGAAAAATATTCCAAATCCTTTTCTACAGCTGTAAATACCGCTGCTGGCTGCCTCGGAGTAATCATTCCTCCTAGTGTACCTCTGATCATTTACGGAACTACCGCCGGGGTTTCAGTTGGTGACCTCTTCATAGCCGGTATTATACCTGGCCTTTTTATTGGTCTCTGCCTTATGATCTGCAGTTATATACTGGCCAAAAAGTATGGTTTTACCGGAACCGGCAAACGAGCTCCTGTAAAAGAGATTGTTATCTCTTTGAGAGATGCACTACCAGCCCTTATGGTTCCCATTATCGTTCTTGGCGGAATCTATGGCGGACTGACCACACCCACAGAAGCTGGTGTTATTGCGGTGGTTTATTCGCTTATAATGGAAGGCGTTATTTTACGGACATTGAGTGTACAAAAAGTTGTCGATGTCTTTAGAGGTACTGCGTTGACAACGTCTTCGATTTTTCTCGTTGTTGCGACAGCGACGGCACTTGGCCAAATCTTACTCTTCTATAATCTGCCAAACCAACTCGTCGATATTCTTGTTTCCATCTCCGACAATAAATACATCCTCCTCCCGATCATCCTCATTTTTCTCCTCATCATGGGAACGTTTATGGATGCTCTCGCCAATATTCTGATCCTGACGCCATTGCTTCTGCCAGTTGTCAAGGTACTAGGAGTCGATCCAATCCATTTTGGTATCGTCATGATCGTATGCTCATCGATGGGATTTTTAACACCCCCTGTTGGCGTCAATCTTTTTGTTGGTTGTAGTATTGCTAATCTATCCATCGAAAAGCTCAGTGTGGCTGTAATGCCATTTTTATTTACTATGATATTAGCGCTTTTGGCTTTGACGTTCATTCCACAAATAGCTCTTTGGCTACCGGGGCTATAGTATACAGAAACTAACAGGATATTTTCACATTTATATATAGCAATCAAGGAGGCAACTATGAACGTTACAAGGAGCACCAGAACTAGAGGAATTCTTGGAATAACTGGTCATGCTGGTGCCGGACACGTTCATAGCCACTCCGGATTTGTTCAGGATGACTCTGCTGGTTTTGCGGTTATTGCCTGCCTGCTGCGTCGAGCTTTCCCCGTATGCACGACAATTTCCTCAGTTGAGGCAGATATTGAGACTGGCACAGTCATTGTGAAAACTCAGGATGGTGGCACCGGTGTTGCTACTGCCAGGCGAGGTATTACTCCATATGAGGCGACGCTTGCCCGTTTAGCCATCGGATTAGATGCCGTTTACAGCCAGAGTGCTGCCTTTACTGCCTTTGGTAGAATCTATGGACAAGGTTGTCTGGAACTTCCTGTGGCTCTGCAGACAGCCACATGTCTAGCCGTTATTAACACCTTCGAAAAACGGCACCCAGGTCTTCTACTCTTTTGCCCAGAGGCTATGGAAGGTAAGGTTGGCAGGTGTATCGGTGGCGTGATTGAAATTGATTCTGTGCCTGTATCAGTTCTGGGTATTCTTAACGCTAATGAGGGTGGGGTTGGTCCTGATGAAGACCTCGAAGGCAACGTGATGCTCGGGGAGAAAGGAAAGGTGATGAAGACGCTTGGCCTTGACTCTTTACCGACAATTATTATTGAAAGCAAGGCATATGTTCCAGCTGTCTGTAAGGGACAGGAGGAGAACAAGTTTTGGGTCAGAATTAATGGTGAGGTTGATAATCGCTTTGTATATAACGCCCTGGTTATAGGAGCTGAGGCTGCAGATCTTCCCTGTATAGCTTCGGATACTGCTTACCCCAGAGGCAAAGGCGAAATGGCCGCTGCAACACATGTACTTGGCAAAAAAATTGCGGAATTGGGGAACACTCTCGCAACAACTGAAAGCTCCAAAGAGAAGGTTCAGATTATTGCTGAACTGGCGGTCTTGGTGAGTCAAGATGCCGGTGGTATAAGTTTCATGTCCTCAAAACTTCATGATTTGGTAGGTGGTGGTGGAATAATGCCAGGTAGTTCGGCAGTGCTCTCTATGGCAATTTCAGAATCTGCCATTCGTATTTGGAAAATCCCAGTATTCACCGCACAAGACTCTGACATGTACCTGTCTATCCTTGAAAAGACTGTACCTGTTTTGGAAAATACTATCCAAGAGGCAAGTTCAGAGTTTGAAAAGAAAAAGAATTTTGCTGAAAACGATTTTGGCTACTTGCTTCATCACGACTAAATACATGGTCACAAAAGTGCATCTTCATATTTCCAGTATATAGCGTGATGTACTATACTGATCTGAACTAGGTTGTGCTTTTAGATTATTCAGATCTGACTGCAATTGGCTGGTAACCTTCATGCAACAACCTTTCTTGCTCTCATATTCCCCATTGTGATGTAAATGAATTTAGATATAAAAAAAGAGACTTACACTGACCTTGTTGTTACCTATATCAAGAAGTGCATATTGAACGGTACATATAAACCAGGGACGAAGGTAAAAGAACTAGCCATTGCACAAAAACTATCAATAAGCAGAGCACCCATTCGAGAAGGCCTGCAGATTCTCATCAAGGAAGGACTGGTTGTTTGGGAACCTCAGAAAGGTAAATTTATCACTAAGCTTAACCCAAAGCAAATTCGTGATAGCTATTTTACAGGGGGCATTTTAGAAGCTGCTGCCGTTTCAACAAATCTTCATCGATACACAGACAAAGATATCAAAAAGCTGGAAGCGATTGCTGAAAAAATGCGAAAGGTTGCTGAAAAAGATGAACCTGTTGAGCTACTCGCTAACTTAGATGATAAATTTCACAAAATCCTCGTTTCTCGGGTTGATAATGAATTTGTCGTCGAGTTCTGTCGAAGATCATGTCAGGGGTTATCAAAATTCTTACTATTCCGATTCTGGATAAATTTATATACGCCTCATGAAGTGTATATCAGGCATAAGGTGATCGTTGACACATTGAAAAAAGGTGATGCTGTAGAATTGGAAAAGCAAATTCGGCAACACTACTTTGATGCAGGTGAACGGATGTCAGTCGCTAGCCAAGAGTGACAAAAAATCACCAGAGAAGAAGATATCCTTTGTCAACCTTATAAATTTAAGCAAAGCAACCAGTTGACCTTATTCCTGAGAAGGTGCTTCAACGACTGATCACTGAAAATTACCATTGCTACAACGAAGCTCATCAATTTAGCACTATACTCCAACTTAGGACTCTTCCTTTTAAGTTCATAAATACTCCTGCCCAAAAAAAATCACGGAAATGGAGCAGTTTGTAGCCAAAGATGCTTCCAGAAAATTTTGGAGGCAGGTATGCGTTGTTGGTGTCAGATAGGAGAGAGACTTTGAAGTAGAATGTGTCAAATTGCGTCTGGGTTTCTACAATTTAGAAAACAATTTCTTCTTTAAAACGTATCTTTCCATGTTTCTGGAAAATTCGTACGACATGCAAATGGGTATCATCGCTTGCTAAATTTTCATAATAGACAAACATATTGTCATCATTTTCGATGTTGCAGGATGACAGAGAACCGCACCTGAAATGGTTAAAAGTGTGTTGTTTGTATAAATCTGTGGTTCGCATCAATTCAAGATCATGAGTATGTCCACAGAAGACATATTCAATCTTGTGTTTATGGACAAAATCGATAAGGACTGCGGAATTTTTAAGGGGGCATTCGTCGGTACCAAGGATGGAGTAGTGGGTCAGCAGCAGAATATGGTCGTACTCTATCTGATTGATCTCTTCTGAAACAGCCTTGAGGACCTCTTTTTCAACAAACCCATCATCGCTGTAGAGTTCATTGGAATCGATGCTGACGACCAGAATCGTTTTTCCATTTATTTCAATCTCACTGATGGAATTTATATCGGTAAAATTGTCACGAACTTTGGTAATTTCCCGATTCAGGAAGAGGTGCTTCTTTTTGGACGTCGCCGATTCAGGGATAGTGATGATTTCGGAATTACAAATATATTTCCGAAACAGTTCATGGGAGCGCATATTCCTTTTATCATGATTACCGATAGTAGATATGACATTCCTGCACTTTATAGCTTTTAAAAAGCGCCCGGCTTTAATATATTCTGTTTCCAGCCCGTCTGTTGTGTTGTCGCCAGTGTTTATTACAATATCTGCATCATAAGAGTTGATCTTCGCGAGCAACACCTGATCGTCTCCCTCCCAATGACGTGGTCCAAAATGTAAGTCTGAAATGTGTAAGATATTCATTTATTATTTCTAACCCCGTAAACGGTAATAAAGGCGGACTCTGTTCGGTACCCCCTTGAGGGGTAAGGCACTAAAAGATGAGATGGGCCGGGCCTCTCAGGGAGAAGCATCAGCCTCGATGCGGACTATTATGCAATACTCTGTTACATACAACTTTAGTGCCTTACTCCGGAAAACCTGTCATACAAAACAAGAAATCTGGAGAGTGTTTTAAAATTTAGAACTTAGAATGAGCACCAAGGCACTTATCCCGTTCACCGGGGTTACTCATTACTTAGAATATTCTTTGTATCGTTCTTAGTTCTTTTGGCTGCCTTTTTCTCTTTTGCTGTCATAGCCGGTTTCTTTTTACTTTCTTTGTTACTTTTTTTTTCTTTACTCATGGTTTTAAGCTCCTGATAATGGATGAGGTTTGAGAATTAATGTTGGGTTTCGGCTGGTCAGGTTAGCGACCACTGCCAGCCAAGTATGGCCGATGTTATCACCGTATAGGCAATGAGTGCGTAATACCATCGACCTGCAAATTTGGGTGTCTTAATGGGTGCCACGTTCAACGCTGCAAACAACACAAGCAGTATATAAAGAACGATAGAAAACGCAGCGCGACTGAACAAGCCATTAAAGAGAAAAACAAAGACCAGGATTATAACGTTATTATCCAGGGGAAAACCCATATAGGTCGATTTGTTCACCAGGCCGAAAACATTAAAATAACTTAACCGAATTACACCTGTAGCAATTATGATAAAGGCGCCGGGAATGAACCAGGGGCTGAAATTGCCGTAACTCAAGAGAACGATGGCTGGACAAATACCAAAACTTACAATATCAATCAGAGAGTCCAGTTGGGCTCCATAAAGTCCTTGGACTTTTGTTCGCCCTTTCATACTTCTTGCAAGTATACCGTCGCTCCAGTCAAAAAAGACAGCCCAGATTATGCCGATCATCGCGGCCTGGAACTGACCGACAATAGCGAAATATATGGCCAGCACTGAGCAAAGAAGACCAATGAGAGAACAGATATTTGGTAAGTCCCCGGCATACGAAAGCATTGTTTTTTGCGATGAAACCACCGGCTCAGCCATATTATTGGTCGAAGTTGGCGATAATGTTTTCATGAAAAATTACTCCGATATTAAAATATTACGTAATGCTTCAACTAAACGCAGATTCTCGGGTTGAGTACGGCTGGCTATGCGGACATAACGTTCAGATTCTACCATTGTCTTGCCTTCGCAATGTTTTATGTAGATATTGTGATCGATAAATAATTTCTTCGTTACAACCGGTGCCGACAAACTGTGATCAGGTAACCTGCAGAAAATATAATTGGCATCTGGCTTATAGACGACCATTCCCGGAATTGTTTGTAGTTCCTGGTAAAATTGATCCCGATCTTCCATTACCTTACTGCAGCTTTGCTTGAATTTCTGTTTATACTGAGGCGCAAGGCGTAGAAATTCTTCTGCAAAACCATTTATGTTCCAGATATGCACCCCCTGGCGGACGTGATCTAAAAAATCGATGTTTGCCGTGAGCATATATCCGATTCGAATACCGCAGATACCATATGCCTTACTCATGCTTTTGAAAATTACCAGATTAGGATACTCTTCAATCTCATTTTCAAGGGTCTCCTGGTCGCCGTTTCTGGCAAAATCAATAAACGATTCATCAACGATGAGCATGCAGTCGTGATCAGCCAGCTTTTTAGTCAGGTAAATAAGTTGATCTTTCGGGACCAATAGTGACGTTGGGTTGTTTGGCGTGACCACTATAGCGAGTCGTGCCTGCTGGCGGATAGCCTCTTCGGCGAACTTGTCCACATCCAGTTGAAAGGAGGGTGGATCAATATTAAACTGAATTACATTGCCTGCAGGTGCAGCATTGACATACTCATTGAATGACGGAACCGGCACAATTAATTTACGGTCAAGCCCGGCGATAATTTTAATAAGCTCTGCTGCTCCATTACCAACCACTATTCGCTCAGGCGGCTGGTTTATCAACTCGCCTATAAGACCTGCCAGATCCTTCTGGGCAATTGGATAATTTAGCACCAGTTGATGGATGTGTTCGGTGATGTGGCTAAAAAAATCCTCAGGTGGAAAATAGAGATTGTAAAGGTAGTTATGATCTGTGAAACCATGGCGCCAGTAGCCGCCGTGTTGATTGGATATATATTCGTAACGCTCCTGAGGAGTAGGGTGTATTTTTGTCATATGTATTTACTGGAGTAATTTTGAAGTTGGCGCCATTGCCATCGATACCTTTGTCTTTTGCGAATAGCTCAGAGCTTTGGAAGATTCTAAGAACGGTGCAATTGTAAAGGAAGGTGGTTGGTCATGGCTATGGCACACCAGTTCTGCCGCCCGCAGATCAGTGATCGTATCAATTTCATACCAGCTATTGGTGTCAAAGAAGACAGGAGTAAAAGAGAGACAGTCCTCTTTAACCAAGTCGGCAAAAACAGTCTCGTAATAGCCGTTTACCAAATTATTTGAGATATGTTCATTCAGCCGTTCTATGACTAATTGCCATGTCGCGATAGAGAGACTGTAAATATTGACTGTTTTGTATTGCTGCCCATCAGTTGTTTCTGGCCCGCAATGAAATGCGCCAACTTCCATCAGATTGTTCATCGTCACCGTGGTGCCATTCATCCAGGGCTCGATTTTCGCAACTGCGACCCTGTCTGGATAGAGCATATCCGTGAGCATATCTGTATCGAAAACAAGATCACTCTCAATCAACAGGAACGGTTCATTAATTGCATTTCTTGCAAGCCATAAAGAGTAGATGTTGTTTGTAGTTTTGTACAAAGGGCTTGTTATGTACGTAATATCCATGCCTGCTTTTCTCGTTCCTAGATAATCACGAATACAGTTGGCCTGATGCCCGAGAACGACTACAAGTCGATTAAAATTGTGCTCTTGCAGAGAACTAAGCAGTCTCTCTAAAATCGATATTTCATTAACCGCAACAAGGCATTTGGGTGTGTTGTCAGTTAGGGGGGCGAGCCGACTCCCGGTACCAGCAGCAAGCAGCAGAGCTGTCCTGACTGGTTCGCTAGCGAGGTCGGTATAGATAGTGCTCTTTTTCATATTTTGAGTCCTCCTGAATTGTAACTGGACCATAGACCTGTAGACACGACCATACAACACTGTATGTTGCCGTGTTGGGCGGCCCAGTTTAAGAGAGTATTGCTTTAATTTCTGCCGATTGGCTCAGGCGAGATAGCTGAAGGGCACAAAAAACTGAAAGGTAGTGCAAGCACAAAAGGTGAGTGATAAAAGGCTTTCAATTATCAGAGAATTGAAAGACCATTTCACGAGTCGGAGAGAGCAAGTTAACATGGAAAAACGATTAAGTAAATGAATTTCCGTTATATTTTGAATTTGAGAGTGCTGGCGTGGAGCTAAGTTGCTGGATAATGGCAGTAAAAGACCTTGCCTTTTACCTAGGCGATCGCTGGCACAATTTTCTTGAATTTGTATCCTACAATGTGGTATTAACTATCAGGGTTTATTTAATTTTGAGGAAATTAATGAGAAGTAGACTTAGTGATACTCTTATTTCGTTTTTGATTATTTTTGTTGTGAGTTTGGGTACTTCCCTCGCCGGAAGTCTTGTATGTCCTCCCGGTTGCCCAGATTGTGCAGTTGTCCCGGCCTGCTGCGCCGAAATGGATGATGGGGCAGAAACCAGAGGGATGGCTGACCATTTGCCAGGCCCGAGTGGCTGCAGTCATGACGGGATTTGTCTCGACGGTTTTCTGCCGAATGATGTTTCCGCGGCGAGTAACGGTACATTGAAGTATGAGAGCACTCTTGTACTGTCCCCTCTGAGTTTTCGAGTTTATCCAGATCTTGTTTCCATAGCTGTTGTCCCGGTTCCCCTAGAGTCACCCATAGAACAATTTCCATCTCTCTATCTCCGAATCTGTTCCTTTCTCATTTGAATCGAACTGTCACATTCAACCATTCTGTTGAAAATTATCTAAAAGTTTTTTAGTGGCCTGTGCTGCGTGTTGTATGGCAGGGCCAGGTGTCTTTGAATTACATAACTTATGAGGAGTATCATGCGTAATAATTTTATTGCTGTATTGCTAGCTGTCGTATTGTCGGCGGTGTTGTTAACCCCTGTTGATGGGAATACTGGTTTTTTTTCCCGTTATAAATCAGTGCAGGATACAGACGGTGAAGTGCGTATTAATATTAGCGATGTCAGCGACGGGAAGGCCCATTACTATACCTATAAAAATGAAGGAAAAACTATCAATTTTTTTGTTGTTAAGAGTCCCGACGGGGCTATTCGGGCAGCTTTTGATGCCTGCGATGTATGTTTTCATGCAAAAAAAGGATATGGCCAGGAGGGTGACTTCATGGTCTGCAACAACTGCGGCATGAAGTTCCATTCAAGCAGGGTAAACGTTGTTGAGGGTGGCTGCAATCCTGCCCCTCTAAAGCGAGAGAATGTTGGTGATCTGGTGGTGATTAAGGTTGCTGATATCCTTCCTGGCAGCCGGTTTTTTTAGGAATCCGCCATGAATATACTCACTATTCCCTTGAGGAATATCCGTCGCAAACCGTCTAAAACAATGCTGCTGTTGCTTGTTTTCTCGCTTGGAGTAATGTCCATTGTTGCCCTGTACCAGGTGTCAGAGGTGGTGGGGTTAAGCCTTGAAAAAAAGCTGACCTCCTTTGGTGCCAATATTGTCATTTCACCAGCCACAGAAAAACTAAACGTCAGTTATGGCGGATTCCAGATGGGGGAAATGTTTTTTGAAATAGAGGATCTGCCGGAAGAAGATACAGTAACAGCAATTCGTGCCATTGAACTGCGGGAGCGAATCAGCGCGGTGGCCCCGAAGCTGGTTACCATGGCCAAGATCAATAACACAGCGGTTGCACTGGTAGGTGTTCGCTGGCAGCAGGAACTTGGTATTAAAAGTTATTGGGCAACCGATGGCAGTTTTCCTGATCATTCCGACCAGATACTGGTTGGTAGAAGAGCAGCAGTTGACCTTGAACTTTCCACCGGTGACAAAGTATCTCTACTGGGAGAGGAATTCACCATTTCAGGGATTCTTTTTGAAACCGGAACTGATGATGATACGGTTGTGCTGATGGACCTGAGCAAGCTACAGAGCTTAGTGAACAGACCGGGGGCGACAAGTTTTATCGAGGTGGCCGCTCTTTGTGCCGGTTGTCCGATTGGTGATATTGTTAACCAGCTTCGTGAACAATTACCGAATGCCGATGTTAAAGCCCTGCAGAACATAGTTAATCAGAGGATGGCCTCGGTTCATTTTGTGCAAAAACTGGCCCTTATAATCAGTCTGGTCATCCTGGTCACCGCCAGTGCCATGGTGGGACTCTCCATGCTTTCAGCTGTTAATGAACGAAAGAAAGATATCGGGATTCTGAGATCCCTTGGTTATGGGAAGGGAAATATCTTTTTCATAATATGTCTGGAAGCTGGCCTGATCGGTGTTCTTTCCGGAACAATCGGTTATCTGACTGGATATCTGGCGAGTTTTAAAGTTCTTGGCTTTTTGTCTCTTGCTGATGGTGCAACTCCAATGTTTTCATTTACCCATCTCTTGCTTTCAGGAACAGTCTTTGGCCTGGTTACCGTGCTTGCTGCTTTATATCCATCATGGAAGGGGGCCGGTATTGAACCGTCAGCTGCCCTTGTTGCACTATAGGAGAAAGGATGCTGACCGCAAAAAATATAACTAAGGATTTTACCGTGAGTGGCAAGGTTGTGCCGGTGCTAAAGGGGATTTTTCTGAGCGTTGATGAGGGCGAATTTGTCGCAATTGTCGGCAGGTCAGGCTCCGGCAAGACGACATTGCTTAACGTACTCTCAACGCTGGTAAAACCAGACGATGGTGATCTGCATTACCGAAAAAATGATCTCCGTTCTCTTTCGGACTCGCGTCTCAATAAGCTCAGGCAGGCCGATTTTTCCGTAATCTTTCAGTTCCACCACCTTTTGCCTTACCTGACTGTACTGGAAAACAGCCTGCTGCCATTTATGCGATCTATGAAACCGGTAAAAAAAGAGGATATGAACAAAGCCAGGCAGTGTCTTGATCGTGTGGGCTTGGCAGATAAAGCCGATCGACTGCCGGGCAGCCTTTCTGGCGGTGAACAGCAGCGGGTGGCAATTGCCAGGGCCCTGGTGAAATCTTCGAAAGTTCTTTTTGCCGATGAGCCAACAGGCAGCCTCGATAAAGCGACGGGGGAGCAGATTATGGAACTGCTATCGACTCTGCATCAAGAGGGGATGTCAATTGTGATGGTCACACATGAGCCCGAATATGCTAAACTTACTCAGAGAACCGTGGTGATTGAAGATGGTTTGATGGTCTGAGAAGAAAAAACCTCCTCCCCCTTAACCGGGGAGGCCCAGGATGCGCTTGGCATTGGCGCTGGTGTAGCTTGCCGTAGTTTCCCTTGGTTCCCCGCGAAGAGTCGCAAGTGCATCGAGTACCTCCGGGAGATATTTCGGATGATTACTTTCCCCTTTATGATTTGCAGGTGGGATATCGGGAGCGTCAGTTTCCAGGACGAGTGCTTCTTGCGGGAGTTGTGATGCGACTTTTCTGATTCGTCTGGCCCGGTCATACGTGATAGTTCCACAAATGCCGATCCCGAAACCAAGCTTGATATAGTGGCAGGCCTGCTGATAACTGCCATTGAAGGCATGGACTATCCCTCCATGAGGGAAATCTCCTCTTCGGAGAGTCGCCAGCACTTGATCATGGGCTTTTCGAACATGGAGGAGAACCGGCAAGCCTGCAGCAGCGGCAATTTTTAACTGTTGTTCAAACAGCTGCTGCTGGGCAGTGCGGTCAGCAGACTTGACATAGTAGTCCAGTCCGATTTCACCAATAGCAACTGGTTCACCTGTTCCAGTTGATCCGCGTCCAGTTGTCAACGTTTCCAATTCTTCTATATGGTGAGGGTGATGATAAGAAAGATACAAGGGGTGCAGGCCGGGGGCGGCATATAATCCTTGCACCTGGTGACACAACTCCATCATTCGTCCCCATCCCGCCTGAGTCACACCGGGCAGAATCATTCTACTAACCCCCGCAGCTCTGGCACTGACCAAAGCTTTTTCGAACTCTTGGAAGTGTTTCTTCATGTCCAGGTGGCAATGGGTGTCAATGAGTTCCATTTTTATATTATATGATGTCAGTAAGATGACAGGTTTTTGAGTTATCCTGAAGTTTAATCAGTATACGCCAATATACCATGCCTTGCTACTCTTCACATATCTACAATTGCCAAATATGCGATGGCCTTGACTTCATTTATTTTACCATGATAGACTTAGATTCTGCGGTCTCTGTACCAGGGAAAACATTACGTGTAGACCTTTCATAAGAGGTCGCTTGTAGCCTTAACTGTGCTGCAGAATCAGTCCCTTGAAAATATGTAGAAATTGGTTTGTGTGCAGGATGCTATTGGAAAATTCCGATTAACTCTCGGATACAACGTATTGCATTTATAGTAAAATTCTTTAACGGAGACTCTTTATGAGTTTGAAAAAACGGATTTGGATGGGGTTGATGACCCTCTTGTTACCATTTGGCCTTTTATCAACGGTTCAGGCCGAACAGGTGGTTAAAATTGGCTTGAACCTGCCACTCTCAGGGGCTAGAGGGGCAACAGGCATAAGCACCAGGGCTGGCGCGGAACTTATCAGGGAGCAAATTAATGATGGTGGTGGACTCCAGGTTGGTGGTAGCCAATATATGGTGGAGTATGTATACGCAGACAATGAATCAAACACCCAGGGAGCCATTGCTGGAACTTTGAAATTGATTACTCAGGGTAACGTTTTGGGAATCGTTGGGCCAAATGCCAGTTCCAGGGCTATACCAGCTGGTAATATCTGTGAGTCATTCAAAACCCCTATGGTATCTCCTACTTCAACCAACCCGAGGACTACCGATAGCAGGCCCTATGTTTTTCGTGCCTGCTTTCTAGATAATTTTCAGGGTGAGGTCATGGCGAATTTTGCTGTAAGTGAATTTAAAGCGACTAAAGCCGCCGTCCTCTATAACATCTCCAGTGCCTATCCCAAAGGGCTTGCTGAGTTTTTCAAAAGTGCTTTTGAGGCTAAGCAGGGTGCTGAATCGGTTGTCGTCTTTGAAGATTTTTTGTCGAGTGAGAAGGATTTGACTGTTCATCTGGATAAAATTGTCGCTTCTGATGCCGACGTGCTTTTTATGCCACAATATGCTAATGAAATCCCATCTTTCGTCAGCCAGGCAAGAGCCAGAGGCTGGACAAAGCCAATTCTTGGCGGAGATGCCTGGGAGTCTTCGGATCTCGTCGAAAAATGTGGTGATATGTGCAAGGGATTGTTTTTTAGTTCCCATTTCGGCGCTATCGGAGCTAAGGGAAAAACCAAGACATTTGTAGAACAATATCAGGCCAAACACAATGAATTGCCCGACGGTTACGCTGCTCTCGGCTATGATGCTGCCTATCTATTGCTTGCAGCAATTGGTTCGATGGATAAATTAAGCCCGAACTTGCTCGATAACCGGGCAGATCTTAAAAATAAAGTAGCGGCGATAAGAGGATTCCAGGGTGCTTCAGGAAATCTTGACATGAATATTGGAGGCGATCCTGTTAAAAGCGCGGTGGTTATTTTAATTAATAAAGACGGGGCTTTCGAGTCGTATAAAACCGAAAATCCTTGATCTCTTCTTAGAAAGCATGTCCGGTTCCGGACATGCTTTCTAAGTGAAATGATCCAGTTTTAAAAGGATCATGACCTTATTTACACTTCTTTGTAATTTCGCTTTTTCTTTTATCTTTTGTCCCGGGTTAGTTGTTATATCTGGTTGATTTCCAATGATTAGCAGGATAATGTCCTTGTCTGAGGGTAATTAGACCTTAATTAGAAAACTACTAAGATTCTCACAGTTGAAATGAGGACGGACATAAAATGACTCTTACTTTTCTTGATGGAAATGAAGGTATTGCCAGGGGAGCGATGGCGGCAGGATGCAGCTTTTTCGCCGGTTATCCCATAACACCAGCGACCTCCATCTATCAGCAGATGTTACAACTCCTGCCTCCCACAGGGGGCGTCTGCATGCAGGGTGAAGATGAGATTGCCTCCATCGGTTTTTGTCTTGGAGCATCAATGGCTGGTGTGAAGGCCATGACCGCGACTTCCGGGCCCGGTATCAGTCTTTACAGTGAACAGATTTCTTTTGCCATCGGTGGGGAGATTCCTCTGGTAATTGTCGATGTTCAACGTTTGGGGCCATCAACCGGCTCGGCGACTAAAGGTGCTGACGGCGACATCCAGTTCCTCCGCTGGGGCAACAGTGGCGGATTGCCGGTAATTGTGCTTGCTCCGGTTGATGCGAAAGATTGCTACCTCCTTACCATGCATGCCTTCAACCTGGCGGAACAATATCGCTGCCCGGTCTTTATTGCCTCAAATAAAGAAATAGCTACGACCCGTGAAAGTGTAGATCTGGATGGGTGTCTGCCTCCTGAGGTGGTGCGTCGTAATCCAGCTCCAAAGGATCATTCCGGTCATCCGTTTGAGCCGCTGGAAGGAGAGTTGATTCCTCCATTTTTTCCTATGGGTGGACATCGGTTGTCACGTCAGACCTCATCAACTCATGGACCCGAAGGATATATAACAACCGATCCTGCAATTATTGAAACTGGAATTCTACGGTTGAAGGAAAAACTTCACAGCGGTGTAGATGATTTCACCTTCTTTGATCTTGATGTTCAGACAGAAGATAAAATATTGCTGGTTGTTTACGGAGTGACCGCAAGGGCGGCACGAACCGCAGTGGTTGACCTGAGAGAGATGGGCTGTAAGATTTCCCTGCTTATCTTGAAAAGCCTCTATCCGGTTCCTGAAAAGCTGATTCGAGGTGCTATAAAAGATAAATCTCAAGTCGTGGTGATTGAGATGAATCATGGTCAGTATGTCAGAGAGATCGAACGGTTGGCGGTGGGTGTCCCTGTTCGATTTTTCGGGCAGATGAACGGGGAACTTATTTCACCGGAAAGTATTGTTAAGGAGGTGACAGCATGACATCTCTTTTAAACACAGGGCGACCTCCTGTTTTTTGTCCTGGATGTTCCCATGAAAAGGTTGTTCATGGCCTTGATCGGGCTCTTCTAGCGTTGAACCTTACTGGTGAAAATGTTGCTATCGTCAGTGATATAGGCTGTTCAGGGCTCTTTGACACCTTTTTTAACACCCATGCCTTCCATGGTCTCCATGGCCGTGCTTTAACCTACGCTACCGGACTTAAGATGGCCAGGCCGGAATTGACAGTGATAGTCATAATGGGGGACGGTGGGCTCGGAATTGGTGGGGCCCATGTTCTCAGCAGTTGCAGACGCAATTTGGATATCACCCTTCTGGTGTTGAATAATTTCAACTATGGCATGACTGGAGGACAGTGCTCGGCCACTACGCCCATGGAGGCGAAAACTTCTTCGAATTTTCTCAATCAGTTGGAAAAACCGCTTGATATCTGCCGGGTGGCAGGTGCAGCAGGAGCGCCCTATGTTGGCCGGGTTATGGCAAGCGGCAAAGATATGTCAGGTGAAATTGTCGCAGCTGTAAGTTATGCTGGTTTTTCCTTGATGGATATCTGGGGTATTTGCCCTGGTCGTTATTTAAAACGCAATCGTATCACCTTGGCAGAACTGGAAAAAGAGATGGACAGGATAACTCTTAGCCAGGGGGTGATTGCATCAAATGAACGTGAGGGATATGCTACACACTATAGAAGACTTGCAGCTGAAAAGGTTCCGGTTAGTGAAATCCAGCGGATTGCTGCGACCATCGACGCTCCCTTTACCGATGGGCGATGCGAAGTCCTGATGCTTGGGGCAGCAGGTCAATATATCAACACAGCCGGAGAGATACTTTGCCTTGCCGCAATGAGTGGTGGTCTGCACGCAACCCAGAAAAATGATTATCCTATCACTGTGTTGCGGGGTCATTCTGTATGCGAGGTGGTGCTTGATCAAAAACCGGTCGGCTATACCGGGATCAGTAAGCCTTCAGTAATCCTATGCCTTGCTCCTGAGGGTATTGTCAAAAGAAAAAACATCTTCAGCTTATTGGGACCAGAAACCCTGGTCATCAAGGGGGCTGAGCTGATGCTGCCTGAAACAGAGGCAGAGGTGATTGACATTGATTTTGCGGAATTGAAGATAAAACCTTCACAGAGAGTATTAGCCGCTCTTGCCGTTTTGGCGGGTGTTGGACATTTTCTTAATAAAGAAATGTTGTTGGCGGGGATTGATCACCGCTACAGCGGAAAAATGCTTGAGAACGCAAAAAAAATTGTAGAAAAAATTTAAATTGGTATTTTGCATTATTCGATTTATTCGATGCGTTCATAAAACATTGTTGATGATGGTATACCGATATGGTATACCATCATCTCGTTGTTCTGTTGTTTTTTTAATGTCATGGCCTTTTTTGATGGAATAGTACCATGAATTTTGCCAGTTTATTAATGAAGTTAGGTGGAGGTTCATGAGATAGTTTGCAGGTAAATATATACATATGAGATATGTATTATAGGTTTCCTGCAGGCAAAACAGATACTCAATTCGGAGGGAAAAATGTTGAAATCAAAAGCTGTAATGATGTCCTTAGTGGCATCGATTTGTATTGCTGGTCCTGTTATTGCGGAAGAGACCTTAAAAGTTGGGGTGCAAGCTCCAATTACAGGTTCATATGCAAATGAAGGACAAGGAATTGACCAATCTGTACGTTTATTGGCTGAGCAAATCAACGCAAAAGGCGGAGTCATGGGCCGGCAAATTGAAGTTATTTCCTGCGATGATGAAGGCACTGCCATGAAAGCAGCCATTTGTGCTAAAGACCTGGTAAACAAAGGCGTGTCAATGGTCATTGGATCCTACACCTCAACCTGTGCCGAAGCAGCACAACCTACCTACTTCAAAGCTGGTGTCTTACAGACCAGTGATGGTACCAGTGATACCCTTACCGAGCACGGTTATTGGACATTTTTCAGAAACTCCTTCCCCAATAGTGCTGAAGCTACCTTTGCTGCTAAATATATGGTGGAAGAAAAGCAATACAAAAATATTGCAATTTTGTCTGATTTTTCCAGTTATGCTGACGGTCTTGGAACAGCAGTTGAGGATGCAGTAAAGAAGATTGGTGGCAATGTTGTAGCAAGAGAAAAGGTAAAAGCCGGTTCTCAGAATTTTACCCCTGTTTTAACTCAGCTCAAATCTAAGAAGCCTGATGTCATTTTCTTTGCTGGTTACTATTCTGATGGTGGTCTTATACGTTCCCAGCAGGTTGCTCTTGGTATTAAGGCAGACTTCATTGGTGGCGACGCAAACGACAACGTGGATTTTGTAAAGCTGGCAGGTAATGCCGCAGCAGGTGCCTATATTATTAATGTACCTACTCCTGAATTGCTCCCCTATGACCTCGCCAAAGATTTCCTCAAGGCGTATAAAGAAAAATACAACATGATGCCACCGTCCATCTGGACAATTCTCAATGTAGACGGTATGCGCGCTTTCATCCATGCAATGGAAACCAATAAGAGTTTCGATACTAAAAAAGCAGCAGACTATCTCCATACTCTCAAAGATTATCCCGGAATTACCGGCCCCATCTCTTTTGCTCCTGATGGAAACCGTGTTGGCAGTGGTTACATGGCCTACCTGATTCAAAAAGACGGAAGCTACAAAATAGCCTACAAATAGTAATCTCCTCCCCCTCTTTAAGGTCAGTTTTTAACAGATCCTTAGAGAGGGGGAAGTTGGTTCACAGGATTGATTTGTTGTAAGAAAGCAATCCCGAAAACCCTCAAGGACAGAGGATCGATTTTCCGCCTGGTCTGCTGTTCTTCATCTTTTGCTACGTACATAATCCTATGGATATTTTTTTGCAGCAGCTTGTTAATGGGCTCACCATTGGATCCATGTTTGCCCTGATCGCTCTGGGCTATACCATGGTATATGGTGTGATGAAGCTGATCAATTTTGCCCATGGTGATCTTGTCGCAGGATCGTCTTTTGTTGGTCTGTTTGTCTTCTCTCAAATGCTTGGTGGGGAAGTTTCCCTCTTTGTTGTCCTCGGTGTTTTTGCCTTTACTATTGTAGCCATTGCCCTTCTGGGATTTACCATTGAAAGGCTTGCCTATCGGCCTTTAAGGACAGCCCCCCGCCTCTCTGCTGTCGTCTCCGCCTTAGGGGCGAGTATGGTCATCCAAAATGGCATTATGCTGTTGTGGGGGCCGCAGATGCATATCTTTCCGGAACTGATACCTACAATAATCTGGGAAGTTGGTGGAGTAGTTGTCAGCCTTATGCAGGTTCTTATCATGGTGCTGTCTATGATCTTGATGGTGGGACTCTACCTCTTTGTCGAAAAAACCAAGATCGGAACTGCGATCAGGGCCAGTGCTATTGACCAGGATGCAGCAAGGTTAATGGGGATAAATGTCAATAATATCATTGTCACCATCTTCCTCATTGGCTCATCACTTGGTGCTGTCGGTGGACTTTTTATCGGACTCTATTACCGGGGTATCACTTTTAACATGGGCTGGCAATATGGTTTATATGCCTTTGTCGCGGCAATTATCGGGGGCATCGGCAATATTCCCGGGGCTATGCTCGGTGGACTATTGCTCGGGCTTTTTAATGCCTTTATTGCCGGTTATATCTCGAGCACCTGGGCGGATGCATTTACCTTCATTTTATTGATTGTCATTCTGATAGTTCGTCCAACAGGAATTCTAGGTGAGAGGGTGGCTGAGAAAGTATGATGAAAAAAATACAACATATAGCGTATCCACTGTTTTTTATCGTGATGGCATTGCTTCCTGCGCTGCTTGACTCCCGGTGGCTTGTGGTAGCAACAACCTTTGTTATTTTTACGATAGTTGCTCTGAGTCAGGACATCGTGCTTGGTAAAGCAGGTATGTTTAATATGGGCCAGGCCCTATTTTTTGGTCTTGGTGCTTATACCACTGCGGTCTTGAATGCAAAATTTGGCTGGCCAATTCTGGCGACTCTTCCAGTTGCAATCCTTATTCCGGCGTTTTTTGGTATTCTGCTTGCTGGACCGATTATTCATCTGAGAGGGGATTACCTCCTCGTGGCAACCATTGGCTTTAATATTGTTTTTGTTCAGGCCGTGCAGAATAATTTAGGAGGCATTACCGGCGGACCAAATGGAATTTTTGGT
>Ga0209692_10001136_pt1 | contig 39986 bp, 32 predicted proteins | sample tdDd472_FD_187129 | JGI IMG/M metagenome (GOLD analysis project Ga0209692, IMG submission 187129) | Marine sediment microbial communities from the Atlantic coast under amendment with organic carbon and nitrate - tdDd47.2 (SPAdes)... | ecosystem: Environmental > Aquatic > Marine > Coastal >...
GCGGCGTCGAACTCCGCCCGACAAAGGCGAAAAATCAGATCGGCTTTTTCCGACGCCGACATGAACTCGTGCCAGGTCCAGACCGCGCTCACCGCGGGATGATTTTCCACCAGCGGGACACAGGCGGGGGCCACCATGACCTGCAGATCCCAGTCCGGGTGGGTCCGGTGCAGATGGTCGAGCACCGGCAGGGACAGGACCAGATCTCCCAGCCGGTCGGTGCGGGTGACCAGCACCCTCACGGCCGGTCCAGTCGCCACAGCTTGATGTATTTGGACAGCACGTAAAAAGACGACGCCAGACACAAGGCCGTCCCCTGGGCCCCGTCCAGGATTCCGCCCTGAAGCACCCACATGCGCCAGAAGGCCGCCTGGGACCGCACCACGGCCTGGGCCGGGGTGGCGCGCCGGCCGGACCGGTACAGATCCTCGGCCGCCAGGGTGGTGTAGCGGTTCAGCTTTTCTATGTACTGTTCCATGGTGTCATAGGTGTAGTGATGGAGCAGACCCGTCAGGCGCTCCACCGCGCCCTCGGTTTCAATGCTCTCGTGCACCGGCAGATCGTTGAACCCGGACCGGCGACGGTCGAAAAGACGGATCACGTATTCGGGATGCCAGCCGCAGTGGCGGATCCAGCGGCCCAGAAACCGGCTGAGCCGGTTGACCGCGAAAGCCGCGGCGGCCGGATTGTCCTCCAGGGCCTCGATGGCAGCGGCCAGTTCCGGCGTGACCGCCTCGTCCGAGTCCAGGCTCAGCACCCAATCGTTGCGGCACAGGGACACCGCCTTGGCCTTGGTGGGGCCGAAGCCCAGCCACTCGGTCTGGTGCAGCACGGCGCCCTGCCGGGCACAGACCGCGGCGGTATCGTCGGTGCTGTGCTGGTCCAGAACGATCACTTCATCGGCAAAGGCGGCCGAGGCCAGGCACCGTTCCAGGTCCTGCGCCGCGTTCAAAGTGATGATGGCCACGGATATCCGCACGCTGTCTCCCTGCTATCTGTAGGCGACTGTCCCGGGCCGCGAACTCGGGTACTTCAACTCGGGCTGTCCCACGCTGCCGATCTTGACACTGAAAGCCAGGCCCTGGTCGTCCACCTTCTGGACCATGTAGACCACCACCTGCACCGTGGGCAGCACCAGACCGGGATTCCGGAACCTTACCCCAAGACCCAGGCTGGTGTAGATCTTTTCCTGCCAGAGAGAGGCCGCGTCCACATCCCCGATAACGCCGCCGCTGCCGTAGAGCAGGAAGGACATCCGGAATCCCAGGAGATCCAGGGGGGTGAAAACCCGGGCCATGCCCTGCATCACAAAGCGCTGATTGCCCTGAACCAGATTGTTGTCCAGACCCTTCAGGCCCGCCTCATCCCCCAGGCTCAGTTGATCATACGGGTGGCGGCCAATACCCACGGTGTAATCCAGGCCCAGATAGAGACGGGTTCGGTAGCGTGTTCCGCCCAACAGCCTTGTGTAGTAACGCGTGGACAGATCCAGGATGCCGTCCACGAACTGATCGTCCTTGAAATAGCCGCCCAGGGAAAAACCCAGGTTCAGCATATTGCCGGACTCCCGGATCCACATGGCGGCCGTATCGAAGAACAGGGCCGTGCGGGTGTCGAACTCCCGCCACTCGGGGCCGGTGGAAATCTTCGCCACGAATCCGGCCGTGATATCCTCCACCTCCCCTTCCTGGAAGAAAAAGCTGGTCTTGTAGGACCTTGCCTGCTCGTAGGTCAGGCCCACCAGGAGGGATTCCCGGTTGTGGTAACTGCGGTTCGTATCCGGAGTCACCACCGGTCGATCCTTGTGATCCTGGGCATACCATCCCAGGGCGGGTATCAAAACCCGGCGTCGGCTCCCCGTGTAGGTGCGGTGGTCATAGAGGCGCTGGACGAAACCGGCCCAGGCGTCGGCCCGGTTGTACACCTGGGGCACCCCGTCATTCTCCCGGTTGTCCACATACTCGTATCCCGCCGAACCGATGACATGCAGGCCGGGATGAATCAGGGGCCGGGACAGCACCAGACCCCGACGTTCCTTCTTGTAGTTGTCCTCGACCACCATTTCCCCGTCGAGAAAGGCCCCCAGCATATTCCGTTTCCCGAGGAGAAAGCGATACCCCCAATCCTTTTCCGGGGCGCCATCCTTGCGCAGGAGGGTGCCGGACAGATGGGTGCCGGTCCCGGACAGGCTTTCGGTGTAGAGGCGCGCTTCCCAGCGGGTCTGGTCGTGAACGATGGCCGAGACGCCGAAGGGCCACCGGTCCTGGGTTTCCACCACCACCGCCACCCCGCCGGACTCCCCCTGCAGGGGCAGCACATGAATGCGGACGTCGGTAATGAAGGGCAGTTCCCGCAGCATACGTTCGGTATCGGCCAGGTCATAGGGGATCACCTGGTCGCCGCGGTCGAACAGGAGGTAATCGCGGATGACCCACTCGTGGGTGTAGTCCTGGAAGGGTTTGGTAAGGGCCGACAGGGCCCGCTGGGAAAATTTCTGGTCCTTGTCCAGGCCCTGGGAGAAATTCACCACCTGGGACACGATCACCACTTCGATGGTCTTGCCCTGGTGCGCCCGGTAGACGTCGATCAACTCCCGGGCCTGGCCCTCGAGGTCCTGATCATCGGGGACGTCGGCGCCCAGGTAACGCTGGGTGGTGCGCTCGAACCAGTTGCCCTGGGGCGCCTCTTCAGGCTCTTCCGCCCCGAGAACGCCGGGCAATAGGCAGAGGAATACAAGCAGGGACACCGGAAACCAGGATTTCCGAGCCCCCGTCCGCATCAGGCGCCGCAGCAGCGCTTAAATTTGCGACCGCTGCCGCAGGAGCACGGATCGTTGCGTCCGATTTTGGGTTCCTCCCGCACCACCGGCGTACGCACCGGCGGATGGCCTTCCCGGAAATACCAGGCGCCGTCGATCTTCTCGAATTCGGCGACCTCGTGGTAGCGGCTTTCCTCATCCCGAAAAATGTAGTTGGCGGCGAATTCCACGGTGCCGGTGGCGTCGTCGGGCCCGCCGTCCAGGGTCTCGATGACCTCAAGGCCCTGCCATTCGGAATCCTCGGCCCACTCCCGTGCTCCCTCGGGGTCGTTGGCGTCCTGGAAGTCCGGATGCACCGAGGACTGGATGAAATCCATCTCCACCTGGGTGTACGCCGTGTAGCGGGCCCGCATGAGTTCCTCGGCGGTGGCCGCAATCCGGGTGCCGTTGATGACGGGTTCGCAACAGTCGGTATAGGGTGTCTCGCTTCCGCACGGACAGTTCATTTCCCACTCCACGGGGTTGGCTGTTTATCGGTCTGGAAAGGGCCGCCGCACCCGCGACGGCCCGTCCAGTCTTACGTTTCCGGGCTCCGGTGGCCTCACTTGGCGGCGCTGCGTGCTCCGCGGTAGAGGTAGTAGCCGAGGGCACAGAACATCAACAGGGTCACGATGGCGGACCAGGGATTGTGTTCCACCCATTCGGACATGCCGATGGCGTGCTCCACGCTCCAGCTGTTGTCGCCGCTGCGCCAGGCGCCCACGAAACGAACAGCCGAAGCGATGACGCCCATAATGGCGCCGCCGGCCACAAAGCCGCTGGCCATGAGGGTGCCTTTTTCCTTGCGCTTGGTCTTGGTCTCGTCGTTGCCGCCACGGGCCACGAAGTGAGCGATCAAACCGCCGGCCAGAACCGGGGTGTTGATGCCCAGGGGCAGGTACATGCCCAGGGCGAAGGCCAGGGCGGGTACGCCTGTCCACTCCAGGATCAGGGCCATGAACATGCCGGCCATGTACAGCAGCCAGGGCGCGGGCTGACCGGTCATGAGGGGCTCGATCAGGGAGGCCATGGCGTTGGCCTGGGGCGCTGCCAAGGCTTCCTTGCCCGTGAAGCCGGGCGTCTTGGCCAGCATCATGATGACCAGGGTCACGAAGACCGCCGCCACGATGGTGCCCAGGAACTTCCACTTCTGCTGCACCTTGGGCGTGGTGCCCAGCCAGTAACCGATCTTCAGGTCACTGACAAAGCCGCCGCTCATGCTCAGGGCCGTGCAGACCACGCCGCCGATGAGCAGGGCCGAAACGATGCCCTCCGGACCTTCGAGGCCCACGGCCTTGAGGATCACGGAGCTGATGATCAGGGTCATCAGGGTCATGCCCGAAACCGGGTTGGTGCCCACGATGGCGATGGCCCGGGCGGCCACGGTGGTGAACAGGAAGGCGATGCCGCCGACCACGGCCAAGCCGACGATGGCCTGAAGCAGCGTCACCTTCACCAGGAACAGGAAGAAGGCGAACACGGCCACGAAGGTCAGGATCAGCCCGCTGGTGACCACGTTCATGGGCAGATCCAGCTGGGTGCGCTCCACCTTGGTGTCGCCGCCGCTCTGCTTGCCGGCCTGACTGGCCAGTTTCACGGCACCCACGATGATGTCACGGCTTTTCCACACGCCGATCAGACCGGCCATGGCGATGGCGCCGATGCCGATGGGCCGCACGAAGTTGTAGAAGATGTCACCGGTGCTGAGGCCGGCCAGGCTGGCCAGCTGGTACACCGTGGTCACGTCGGTTTCGGGGTCGGTGACATGCACGCCCTTGGCCAACAGGCCGATGGCCGGCGTGATGACGTACCAGCTCAGGAACGATCCGCTGGCGATGATCAGTGCGTAACGCAGACCGATGATGTAACCCAGCCCCACGATGGCGGCCTCGGTCATCAGGTTGAACTCGAGACGGGCCTTGCTGGACAGGTTCTCACCCCACTTGAAAGCGGTGGTGGAAAAGGTCTCGCGCCACAGGCCGAAGGTCTGGCTCAGCAGCTGATACCCCGCGGCCACCAGACCGCTGGCCAGCAGGGTGCTGGCCTGTCCGCCGCCCGCTTCACCGGCCATGAGCACCTCGGTGCTGGCGGTGGCTTCGGGGAACGGGAATTCGCCGTGCATGTCCTTGACGAAATAGCGACGGAAGGGAATCAGCAGCAGGATACCCAGGAAACCACCCAACAGGGAGGCCAGGCACATCTGCAGGAAGTTGGTGTGGGAATCCAGGCCCAGGATATAGATGCCCGGCAGGGTGAAGATGGCGCCGGCCACCACCACGCCCGAGGCCGAACCGATGGACTGGATCATCACATTCTGCTGAAGCGCATTCTTCTTCGACGCACTCAGGCCGATGGCCAGGATCGTGATGGGAATGGCCGCTTCGAAAACCTGACCGATTTTCAGTCCCAGATACGCGCTGGCGGCGGAGAAGATGGCCGCGAAGATGAGGCCCCACGTGAGAGAGTAGGCCGTCAACTCCGGGACAATCGTCTCGGCCGGGACAACCGGGACATAGGTTTCACCCGATTTTAATTGCCGATAGGCATTTTCGGGCAGGTTTTTCGCATTTCCACTGACGTCCATGGGCACCTCCGACGTGGGTAGGGCAGGGTAGTTGGCGGGTCAGGAAATCCCCCCTCCGGGGACACACCGCCACAGCGGAGAAAATTAACATTTCCCCCGGCATGAAACAAGGGAATGATGACCCCCTGTTCAGCGGCAACTGCTTGAAAATACATGATTATTTGTCTTGTTGAGGGCGACGGGGCCCGTCAGGAGACCTGGATCACGCCCCGGACGGCCAGCGCCCGCACCATGGCGGCTTCCAGGACGTCCCGCTCCACGGGCTTGGCCACGTAGTCATCCATGCCGGCGTCCAGACACAGGTCCCGGTCGCCCACCATGGCTTTGGCCGTCAGGGCCACCACCGGGATTTCCGGATTGCGCACCTGCGCGTCCCCCGACCGGATCCGCCGGGTGGCTGAATAGCCGTCCATTTCGGGCATCATGATATCCATGAGCACCAGATCGAAATCGCGGGCCGCCAGCCGTTCCAGGGCCATGAGCCCGTTCCCCACGATGTCCACGGTGCAGCCCAGTTCCCGCAGGAAAATTCGGGCCACGATCTGGTTGGTGATATTGTCCTCCACCACCAGGACCCGCAGGCCGTCGGGCAGGTCGCTGAGCACCTGGGCCGGGCCCGGGTCCGCTTCCGCCGCCCGGCGTGTCCGTTCATCGGCCTCCAGCAGGCAGGTGAAGCTGAAGGTGGACCCCACCCCTTCGGTGCTCTCCACGCCGATGGTGCCCTGCATCAGTTCCACGATCTTGCGGCAGATGTTCAACCCCAGTCCGGTGCCCCCGTACTGACGGGACGTGGCGGCGTCCCCCTGCCGGTAGGCCTCGAAGAGCTGGGCCTGGCGGTCGAAGGGGATGCCGAGGCCCGTATCGATCACGTCGAACAGAAGGGTCGGACGGTTCTCCCCGGTCTGCAGTTCCATGACGCGGATGCGGACGCCCCCGGTTTCCGTGAACTTGATGGCGTTGCCCACCAGGTTGACCAGCACCTGGCGCAGTTTCGCCACGTCCCCCTGGAGATCCAGGGGCGTGCCCGGCGCGATGTCCCAGGCAAAATCCAGTTGATCCCGGTGGAGGGCCGCCTCCATGACCCCGGACACGTCCTTCAGCAGCTGGGGCAGGTGGAATTCCACCGTTTCCAGTTCCATGCAGCCGGCCTCGATCTTGGACATGTCCAGGATGTTGTTGAGCAGGGCGATCAGGGTGTCCCCGCTGGCGCGCAGGGTTTCCACATAGTGGCGCTGGTCGCTGTCCAGGTCGGTCCCCAGCAGCAGCCCCGCCATGCCGATGACCCCGTTCAGGGGCGTGCGGATCTCGTGGCTCATTTCCGCCAGGAACTCGGTTTTGGCCTGGCTGTGGTCGGTGGCGGCGGCTGCCAGGGCTTCGGCCTTGGCGGTTGCGGCCTCCAGTTCGGCCTGAATCTGTTTGCGGTGGGTGATGTCGTGAAACTGGACGCACAGCAAGTCGCGCCCCTCGAATTCGACAACCGTGAGGGTGATTTCCACCGGGAAGACCCGTCCCTGCAGGGTCTGGTGATCCCACTCGAAGCGGTGGGTGCCCTTGCTGAACGCCTGGGCGATCATGTCGTCCGCCGCCACCTCGGAGGTGCGGCCGCAGGGCTGAGTGGGCGGGGACAGGATACCGGGATGGGTATTGAGAATCTGCTGCCGGTCCGCGGCCCCGAAAACCCGCACCGCCGCCTGATTGCAGTCCAGGAACATGCCTTGATCCATGACCAGCACCGGATCCGATTGGCTCCAGACCAGGTCGCGGAAGTCGATTCCGTCGAAATAGGGTCGTGTCGGTGCTTGCGTGGTCAAAACGGTCCCATGCCTTTGGTTCAGGTCACTCCAACCGGGGCCAGGGATGTGAGTTTGGTGTGTGTTTGTCTCCCCCTACCCTTTTCGGCCCGATTCGCTCGACTTTAAGGACAAAATGCCCCGTCCTCATTCCACTTGCCTGGGAGCGCCTCCGGTCCCATTATTTTGCGGTGCGATATTTTTCCGGAAATCCCCGTCCCCGCCGGGATTCCGCTCCCCTGTTTCCCGGAGGCCCGTCATGCTCGACCGCAAAGCCGACTCCCCCTTCCCCAGCCTGGTTGACCGCTTCGTCAAATACGCCAAGGTGCACACCACCAGCAGTGAGGAATCCGAAACCTATCCCTCCACCGAGCGGCAGTTCGACCTGGCCCGGATTCTGGTCGAGGAACTCAAGGCCGTGGGCCTGGCCGACGCCGCCGTGGACGACAACTGCTACGTGACGGCCACCCTGCCGGCCAGCCCCGGCTGCGAAAAGGTGCCGGTCATCGCCTTCATCTCCCACATGGACACCTACCCCGAGGTGAGCGGTGAGAACGTGGTGCCCACCTTCCACGAGAACTACCAGGGCGGCGACATCGCCCTGCCCAAGGAAGGCCGCAAGATCCTGGCCGCGGAAAATCCCTACCTGCAGAAGTGCATCGGGGAAACCCTGATCACCGCCGACGGCACCACCCTGCTGGGCGCCGACGACAAGGCCGGCATCGCCGAGATCCTGGAAGCCCTCACACGCATCCACGAGAACCCCGATTGGACCCACGGCACGGTGAAGGTCGCCTTCACGCCGGACGAAGAAGTGGGCCAGGGCGTGAAGCATTTCGACGTGGAGGGCTTTGGCGCCCTGGTGGCTTACACCATGGACGGTGGCCAGCGCGGCGAAGTGGAGAACGAGACTTTCTGCGCCGACGCCGCCATCGTAACCTTCGTGGGCCGGGACATCCACCCCGGTTACGCCAAGGACAAGATGATTGCCTCGGTCAAGGTGGCGAGCACCTTTGTGGACAGCCTGCCCCGCGAGGGCGCGCCCGAGACCACGGAGGGCATGGAAGGCTATATCCATCCCATCGGCATCAAGGGCAACACCAGCGAAACCGAGGTGCACCTGCTCATCCGCGACTTCGCGGCGGAGGGCCTCGCGCCCAAGGCTCGGATGATCCGCGAGTACGCCGAGGCTGCCTGCGCCAAGTGGGCGGGTAGCAGCTGCCGAATCGAGATCAAGGAATACTACCGCAACATGAAGTACGATCTGGAAAAGGAGCCCCGCGCCATGGCCTACGCCCTGGAAGGGGTCAAGCGGGCGGGCATGGAGCCCCTGCAGGGCAGCATTCGCGGCGGCACCGACGGCTCCACCCTGTCGGCCAAGGGCCTGCCCACGCCCAACATCTTCACCGGCGAGCAGGACTTCCACGGCTACGGCGAGTGGATTTGCGTGAAGGACATGGAGCTGGCCACCGACACCATCCTGCGCATCATCGAGGTGTGGACGGAGAAGGAAGCCTAGGACCGGTTCCAGCGGTTGATGGGAAGGTCCCCGGACGGGGACCTTCCTTTTTTTGTCTATTCCGGTTCGGCCCCGCCGAAGACCGGCCCGAACATGAGTTCGATGGGATTCACGGCCAAAGAGAATCCCGCCCGCAGCCGGGCCTCATGGGGGCTGAAGGCCGCCGCCGCGGCCGTCGGCAAATGCCCCACCCAGGGCACGTGGAGGGGATCGGATTCCATCTGAACGATCTGGTCCTGGAGTTCAGTGGTCCAAATCACCAGATCGGTATCCAGGGGCAGGACCGTGGGCACCTCGATGTTGCGCATTACGGGCAGCATGGCGGCGGCCACCCGCTGGCGGGCCATGTCGCGCTGCAGTTGCTGGGCCTGGACGGCATCCTCCGGGGCCGGATATTCGATCCCTTCCATGACGGCCCAGGACTCGCGGGCCCCGTCCCCCGGATCGAAGCCCAGCCAGGCGTGGTAGGCCAGACAGTAGATCCAGATGTACTCCCCCGGTCCCATGTCCGCCGCCAACAGGGCCGCGTTGCGGGCGGTCCAGAAGCCGGCCAGCGCGGGCGACAGGTCGCTGGTGGCTCTCAGCAATCCGAAGAAATGCCCCACCCCGCCCTGCGAGCCGTCCCCCTTGGCGGCCAGGAATTCCCGGAAGGTGGTTTCCATGTTCTGGCGCCATTCGGCCCCGCTTTCGCGAACGGACAGAAAGGCGTCAATCCGGTCGGCGGACGGGATGCCCAGGCCGGGCGGCGCATAATCGGCGGGCTGGCCGTAGGCTTCCAGCAGGGTTTCCTCCGTGGCCTCCACCGTCTTGTAGTTCTGCCCCATCTCGCGCATGAAGAAGATGAGCCCGCCCATGAGGATCATCCCCACCAGGGACAGGGAAATGCAGCCCGCTTTCAGGCCGGTTTTCAATCGGGGGTTCAAGTGTCCGCCTCCCGTGTCAGGTTTCGTCCGGCTCCAGCCCGTACTCCCGGATTTTCCGCCAGAGTGTGGTTCTGTCAATGCCGAGTTTTCGCGCGGCCCGGCTGCGATTCCAGCCGGCGGTGTCCAGGGCCGCCTGGAGCAGGATCTTTTCCTCGTCCGAGTGCAGGGGAACGTCGCGCAGGACCCGCCCCGATGTCCCGCCCCGGGTGAGTTCGGGCGGCAGGTGCGACGACAGGATAGTGCCACCCCGACAGAGCACAACCGCGTGCTCCAGGGCGTTCTCAAGTTCGCGCACGTTCCCTGGCCAGCGATGGTTCATCAGCAGGCGCATGGCCTCGCCCGACAGGGGGGCCGGGCCGGCGTGGCCTTCGCGCGTCATGATCTGGCCCAGGAAGTGGGTGGCCAGCAGGGCGATGTCCTCCCGGCGTTCCCGCAAGGGCGGTATCACCAGGGACACCACCTTGATGCGGTAGTAGAAATCCTCCCGCATACGGCCCGAAACCAGCAGGGATTCCATATCCCGGTTGGTGGCCGACACCACCCGCACATCCACCGGAATGGGCGTGTTGTCCCCCACCCGTTCGATCGTTCGCTCCTGCAGGACCCGCAAGAGTTTGACCTGAACCACCGGGCTCACATCCCCGATCTCGTCGAGGAACAGGGTGCCGCCCTGGGCTTCCTCGAACCGGCCGCGCCGGTCGGAAACGGCCCCGGTATAAGCGCCCTTCACGTGACCGAAGAGTTCGCTTTCCAGGAGGGTTTCCGAAAGGGCCGAACAGTTCACCTGGATAAAGGGACCGCCGGACCGGCCGCTGGCCTTGTGGACGGCCTTGGCCACCAGTTCCTTGCCCGTGCCGGTCTCGCCGCGGATCAGGACCGTCGCTTCACTGGCCGCCACATCCGAGATGAGCCCGTACAACTCCCTCATTTTCAGATCCCGGCCCACCAGGTTGCCCATCCCGGTCCGTTGCACCACCTGCTTGCGCAGGGTGGTCACCTCGGTCACGTCGCCCATGATCAGGGCAATGCCCAGATCCGACCCGTCCCGGTGCTTCAGGGGCGCCGTCCGCAGCAGGACATGCCCCATGCGACCCTCGCCCAGATGCACCGTGGTCTGGAAATCGATGATGGGGGCGCCGGCCAGCAGGGTTTCGGCCAGGATGTCGTTGGGGCAGGCCGCCTCGGCGAAGAGTTCGCAGACCGAGAGCCCGGCCAGGTCCCAGCGGCTTCGTCCCAGGATCTCCTCCGCGGACGGGTTCATCGTCAGGATGCGGAGGTCCGGGTCCACGGCGATGATCCCCTCGGTGAGGGCCGTGATGATGGACAGGATACTCCCGGGCTGAACCTGGCCCAGCAGACGGGCGATGGAGACGTCCTGACGGGCGGATCCCTGGGAATTTTCCATGAGCCTCTCCCTGGAGTGTTGCATCCAACATTTGTGTTGCAACATTATAGTTGCATTCAACACTTTTGACAATGAAATTTATTTTCCGAATTCCTCAAACCCGAACATTCAATGGTTTATTCCCATGTTTATAAACAAGTTAAGAAGTCACCTCTCTTTCCTGTCCGAATTGGCACAACCCCTGCGATAGAACCCTCAACGAAATCAATGAAGCGGGCAGTGTTGCACCGCACGTGACCTGAACCAAAGGATGGATAAACTCATGGCCAACGTAATGGAATTCACCGGCGACAACTTCGAAGCCGAAGTGACCAACAGTGCCGTTCCCGTGCTCGTGGACTTCTGGGCCCCCTGGTGTGGCCCCTGCAAGATGATCGGCCCCATCATCGAGGAACTCAGCGACGAGTTCGGCGACAAGGTCAAGATCGGCAAGATCAACGTGGACAACGATCAGGAACTGGCCGGCAAGTTCGGCATCCGCGGCATCCCCACCGTGATGCTGTTCAAGGGCGGCGAGGTCGTGACCAGCTTTGTGGGCCTGCGCCCCAAGGAAGATCTGGCCCAGGCGCTGACCGACGCCCTGTAGGTTCCGAGCGTCCCCCGACGCGAGGCCGCCTTTCCCTGCGGGGAAGGGCGGCTTTTTTTCTGCAGTGACCTCCCAACTTGCCGAAAACCGATCCAGGCATGAAATTGAGAGCAGAACCCATCACCACCCCCAACGCTTTCGAGGTTGCAATGGCTGGCTTTCTGGATGGAGTGAAGAAAATTTTCCGCGGCGGCGACAAGAAGAACAACATCGTGTTCATCGTGTTCGACAGCTGCCGCTACGACGCCTACATGGCGGCCAACACGCCCAACATGGACCGCATCGGCCAGGCGGAGAAGCGCTACAGCTACGCCAGCTGGACCAGTCCCAGCCACTTCACCTTCCTCATGGGCATGATTCCCCACACCAGCCCCAAGGGCGTGTTCGCCTCCGAGGTGTACCGCGAGGAATTCTGCACCTGGAGCAAGCGGCTGAACGTGCCCGACGTGGAGTTCGGCAAGTTCGTCCCCCAGCTCTCGCTGCCCTACTTCCTGAAGAACCAGGGCTACCGCACCGAGGGCGTGGTCAGCCTGCCGGTGCTGAACCCCATGACCGTGCTGAGCAGTCACTTCGACCGCTACGAACTGGCCCCCAGCCACAACAACCTGGGTATCATCCTCAACGGCCAGGACGAGGCCCGCGACGCCGAGGGCAAGGTCATCCAGAGGGCCTTCAAGGGCGTCGAGTTCGACGACGACAAGCCCGGCTACTTCTTCATCAACACCGGCGAGACCCACTACCCTTACATCCTGCCCGGTGAGACGGCGGACGACCTGCCCCACATCAGCGGCGTGCACGGTGTGTTCAAGCACCTGGACGACTTCCTGAAGAACCCGTCGGACTTCCTGGAAGGGAAGAAAGAGGACGAATTCTTCACGCCCCAGCAGTTCAAGGCCTTCTACGACAAACAAATTGCCAACGTGGAATACCTGGACGGCGTGCTGGGCGATTTCATGAACCGCTGCCCGGCCAACACCCACTTCATGATCATGGCGGACCACGGCGAACTCTTCGGTGAAGAGGGCTACTTCGGCCACGGACCGATCTTCCATGAAAAGGTGTTCGAGGTGTTCTACCTGGAGGGTCCGCTGCCCTAACCGACCGCCGAATCCGAATGCCGCGCGACAATGGCCGGCGTGACCTGATCCAGTCGGGTTATGCCGGCCATGAATTCTTCCGCCCCAACGCCCCAAACCATCAGCGGCACCGGATTGGTGGTGTGGCGTCGGGTGCGCCCGTCCTCCAGGTTGCCGTGGTCGCTGGTCAGGATCAGCAGGGTGTCGTCGGCCAGATCGTCCGCCAACTCGCCCAGCAGCGCCTGCAGGAAGGCGTCCAGCTTGGTCAGTTCCGCACACACCCGATTACGATCCCCACTGTGTCCGGCCTTGTCCGACTGGAAATACTCGTAGAGGGAAAAGTGCGTCTCCCGCAGGGCGCAGCCCAGGATGGCGCCGGCTTCGGCCGGAGTCATGAGCGGTACGTGGAACCCCAACTCCCGCAGTTCGGTGTTGGTGAATTCCTGGTAAATGGATTTCCCGGCGGAAACATCATCGAGGGTGCAAAAGGGCTGCCACGCGGCCAGGTTGGCCACGGTGGTGGCCGAGTACTTGAGCTGACGCTCGCGCGGAAACTCGAAGAAGCGGGGCCGAAAGGCGTTGAGGAAGCGGGCGCGCAGACCCAGATCGGTGATCTGTTTGAGAATGGAGTGGGCCAGAAGTATCTCGCGCAGAGCGTCGTTCGGAAAACCGGTCAGGTGTTTGCCCAGGGCCGCCTGGGCGTTCACCCCGGACAGCAAAGTGGTTTGCCCGGTGGCACTCTGGGGCACGCCCTCCACACCCAGGACCGCATCGATGGGCTTGGCGTACCCGCCGCCGGGAATCACTCCGGCGCCTGAAACAGGCAGGCGAAAAAACCGTCCACCGTAGGCGTACTGGGGATTGACGGCGGGGTCCGGGTCACCCCAGCCCAGGCCGTCGATGAAGAACAGCAAGGTGCGTTTCAAGTCGCTGGGTCCCCCCTGGTCAATTCAGGATGGCGAAGCCCGCGTGGGCTCCCATCAGGAGGCCGCCCGCCTCGTTGCCGGTGAGCCAGCCCGGTCTGTGCAGAAGATCCACCCCCATGTCCAGGGCGACCACCTCTCCCAGGGGAAATAGGAAACCCAGGTTTCCGGCCAGGCCCCACCTGGAGATGGAATCACTGTAGTGCGAGAAGTGTTCCACATCCGCCATCTGCCGGATAACGGCCGGGCCGAACTCGAAATAGGCGAGGCTGCGCACCTTGGTGTTCGGCTGGTATCCCGAGTGGAAGCCGATGAGCATCATGAAGGTTTCCCCGCTCATCTTGATGCGGTAAACAGGGAACATCTCATCGTAGGGGTCAGAAAAACTCGCCTCTCCGAAGTCCTGGTGACGGTACAGGATCCTCAGATAGGACTTGCGGGAAATGGACGCACGCAAGCCGATCTGGTAGTTCAAGCCAGCCTCGGTGCCGTCGTACCAGGCGCCGGACCCCTTGCCGTATCCCAGGCCGGCATCGATGGAAAAGTCGAATGGCTTGGGCGACACGATGTCCCCCAGCTTGAGTTCCTGGAGCCCACCGACCACCCCGACCTCGTTGTATCCCGGTGCCGTCCCTTGGGTCCGGCCCTCCCCCAGGGGCGACTGGCCTTCGACGAACCGGCCCTCGGCCACCAGCGCGGTGATGTTGCGGCCGGTCTGGTCGACAACCTTGGCGATGTCCTCCGGATTGAAATCGCGCACCGCTCCGTCCGGCCGCCGCATCCGCAGCACCTGCCCATCCCCGGCCCAGAACAGGGAAACGTTCTCGTACTTCCAGCCGGCCACATCCTGGACCGTCACGTTGTTCCACTGGCCGATCAGCAACTGACCCTGCCCCGAAGGCTTCGGATCGGCCTCCTGGGCCCCGGCGGCAGCCGCCAGACAAATCACCACGGCAACCAGGATGATCCGTCCAAAATGTCTTCCACTCAACATGTTCCATTCCCCCAAGTCGTTGCGTTCAGCCCAGCAGACCGTTGTTGACCGCCAGGAAAATCATGACGGCAAAATAGGCCACCGGGAAGGCCCAGCGGCAGGTGCGGTCCACGGCCACCTTCCGGGCCTTGTCCCGCTGTTCGAGATGGTCCACCACGATGCTCTCGACCATGGCCAGGGCGATGAAGACCATCGAGACGACCATGATCCGGTCGGCCACCGTGAGGTAGCTCACCCGCGGCAACGTGGACGAGGTGACGAACTGGTAGGCGATCACCGTCAGGATCCCGGTGGTGGAGATGCCGGCCCGTCGGCCCAGCCGCTCGTCGCTCATCCAGAACACGACCCAGCTCAAGGCCACGATGATCCACACCGTGAGGAATATTTTCCACATGAAGAAGCCGGACTTGCGCTCCAGGGCGAGTGAGAACGTCAGACGGGAGAAGGTCACCGGGTCGCGGGGCGATTGGATCTCCACATTCGAACTGGTGTAGTCGGTAATCCGCCATTCGGGAAGGTCGAAGCCCGGGGCATAACCGGTATACCCCTCATCGGCTGTCAGGTGGACCAGGTCGCTGTTCCAGGCGAAGGACTCCACGTGTATTTGAAGGACCTGTTTATCGAAGGGGAACCGCCGGTAATCAAGGCTCGACCGGGCGGTGGCATTCATGCGGTTGGTGAAACGCAGGGTTCCGTCGGGGAAAACCACCAGTTTCCCGATTCCGAAGGTCGGTTGGCCGACGGAGTTAACGATCATGCCCTGGGCGGTCCAAATACCGCGCCGGAACTCATCGAGTTCCTGTCCCACCAGAATGCGCGGTTCCTCTCCCTCGAAGGCCAGACGCGGATCCCGCCAGGAGGCGATGACGTCGACTTCCACGTCGAATGTGTTGCGGGCCTCGTCGATGTTCGTCACGTCGATGAGGTACAGACCGATGGACACCTCAACCGGACGATCCGGGGGGGTGACACCCTGCTCGGCCGCGAGGCTGGACACTCCGAGGATCAGGGCCCCGGTCACCAGGGCACAAAACACAATACGAGGCATGCGGTGCATCCTTTGAGGAATCAGGCGGGAATGACGATCAGGGACAGGGATGATACCACCCGCCTCATCCCATAACAAGGACCGCGGCCACCTTGAACGCCTGATTTTCCGGGGGCGAAAACGGGCGCGGCAGGTTAGACTTGGCTCTCACACACCCGTCCCCTTTCCCAGGAAACGAGCGCTCTTGGCCCGCAAACTGAAACACTGGCTGGAATTCGGCCTCTTCTATTCCCTCTTTCTGCTGGCGCGGCCCATCCCACGGTCGTGGCTACTGGCGGCGGGCCGGGGCCTGGGCACCTTCGCCTGGCGCGTGGTGGGATTCCGTCGGCAGGTGATCCGGGACAACCTGGCCCACGCCTTTCCCGACGAGGATTTCGCCTGGCGGGAAAAGGTGGCCCTGGGGTTCTACCGGAACCTGGGCATGACCGTCATGGAGTTCATGGCCTCCCCCTGGCGCAAACAGGACGACGTTTTGAACCTGGTCCGGTTGAAGGGCGAAGAGCACATGCACGCCGTCCTGGCCATGAACAAGGGCGCGCTCATGCTGTCGGGGCACTTTGGAAACTTCGAGATCCTGCCCCATCGGTTGACGGCCGAGGGCGTGGCCTTCAGCGGCATCGTAAAGAGCCAGTCGAACCCCCACGTCGATCGGTTCCAGAACGACCTTCGGCGCAAGTCGGGCATGGGCGTGATCTACACCGGCGGCGCGTTTCCGGCCATCCTGTCCGAGCTGAAAGCCGGACGGTTCGTCGGCCTGCTCTCGGATCAGGATGCGGGAAGCAAAGGCTATTTCACGGAGTTCCTGGGTCGCGAAGCCTCGGTGTTCCGCGGGTCGGCCCTGCTGGCCTGGAAATCCGGGTGTCCCCTCATCACGGGCCACCTTTACCGGCAGCCCGACTACACCCACGTGCTGGAAATCGACCCGCCCATCATGCCGGATCCCGACTGGGACGAGGAGACGGCCATCCGCATTCTCACCGAAAACCACGTGGCCCATCTGGAAGCCGCCGTGCGCAAGGCCCCCGAGATGTACTACTGGGTCCACCGCCGTTGGAAAACGCGTCCGCCTGGCGAGGCCAAACCATGAGCCGTCCCCGCGTTTTGTTTCTCTGCACCGGAAACTCGTGCCGAAGTCAGATGGCGGAAGGCTGGGCCCACGCCCTGCGTGACGACCTGGACGCCTATTCCGCCGGCGTGGAACGGCATGGCTTGAACCCCAACGCCGTGAAGGTCATGAAAGAGGCCGGCGTGGATATCAGCGGGCATGTGTCGCAGGTTCTGGAGGATCTGCCGGTCCGGGAATTCGATCTGGTGGTGACGGTGTGTGACAACGCGCGGGAAAGCTGCCCGGTGTTTCCAGGCGAGGCGAGGCGGGTTCATCACAGTTTTGATGATCCACCGGCGTTGGCGAAGACCGCGGCGTCGGAAGAAGAGGCGCTGGAGCATTATCGAAGAGTGCGGGACGAGATCAAGGCCTTCGTTTCCGCCCTGACCCTCCCCTGAAGAAAACCGCCTCCCCCACAGGGAAGGCGGTTCCAGTCGTGAAAAGCAGACCGCTATCGGTAGAGTGCCTTGATGTCCCCGAAGCGGGCCGACACGGTCGCCACCGGGGCCTCTCCGTTGATCCTGAACACCGGCAGATCGATGCTTCCGCTTGACGGGTAGAGGTTCCGCAGGTCCTCGTGGATGTCGCCGTTGATATAGACCGGCAGGTAGTTGCCCAGCGACCCGCCCACCGGCAGGTGGGCCTCCTTGATGTAGAAGTCCACCGGTTCGGGACCGGTGATCTCGAAGAAGAGGCTCATCAGGAGTATGGCCGGAGCGGGCGGGCGGATGTCCTGGGCGGCCCCCACGCTGAAGCTGGGAAAAACCCCGACCTGGATATGCTCGTAGGGAATCACGTAGCCCACATAGGTCGCCGGACCGACCACGTCGACACTCAGCTCCCAGGACCCGACCCCCAGCGGAGCCTGAACGTTGGTCACCAGGACGTACAGTTCCACCGATCCCGGCGAAGTGAACATGTTGTTGACGGTGCCGCCGAGGTCGGCATAGATGCCGATTCCGTCGGGGCCGGGATCGACCTGGGCCTGGGACGAGACCGCGAGCAGACACACCAGAACACACAGCAGCATTGACTTTTGTTTCATGAAGGATCCTCCGCTTGGAATGGGTCGGTTTTCAACATATGGATAAGCATGCCCCCGCGGGTGATTATACGAGATCACTTGGAATAGTTCCATCACCGACCGCCTCCCTTGACATCCGCACCGGCCCGGCTTACCATGCATGGACCATGAGCTACATTAACGGACAGCGCCATCACCATCATCATCCCTGCCCCAGGGCGGAGTTGATGTAGTCGCGCTGTAGCTGAGCCGAACGAATCAACGCCGACCCTGCGGGGTTGGCGTTTTTGTGTCTCCTGGAGTCCGCAAAATGCCATGACCCCGCTTCTTTCCTGAAAGGAAGCCGACATGGCACCGATCCTCGACGACACGAAACTGCGGCTGGCCCTGCCCAAGGGCCGCATGCAGGACGGCGTCTTTCAACTCCTGAAGGACGCCAGCATCACCTTGCGCGCCGGTGAGCGCAGCTACCGGCCCGTCATCTCCCTGCCCGACGTCGACGTCAAGATCCTCAAGCCCCAGAACATCGTGGAAATGCTCGACGCCGGGTCGCGGGACATCGGTTTCGCGGGTGCGGACTGGGTCGAGGAACTCGATGCCGACCTGGTGGAAGTGCTGGACACCGGGCTCGATCCCGTCCGCCTGGTGGCCGCCGCGCCCGTCGATCTCCTGCGGGACGGCGCCCTGCCCACGGACCAACCGCTGGTGGTGGCCTCGGAATACGCGCGGTTGACCCGGCGCTGGATCGCCGACCGGGGACTGGACGCCACCTTCCTCAAATCCTTCGGGGCCACCGAGGTGTTTCCCCCCGAGGACGCCGACTGCATAATCGACAACACCGCCACCGGCTCCACCCTGCGGTCCAACAACCTGGCCATCGTGGACGACCTGATGACCTCCTCCACCCGCCTGTACGTGAATCCCCGCCTGTTGGACGATGCCGGCCGTCGCGCCCAGGTGGACGATCTGGTCATGCTGCTCAAGTCCGTCCTCGAATCCCGACGGCGGGTCATGGTGGAACTGAACGTGCCGCGCGACCGGCTGGCCGAGGTGGTGGCCATCCTGCCCTGCATGCGGGAACCCACCGTCAGCACACTCAACGGCGACTCCGGTTTCGCGGTCAAGGCCGCCGTGCCGCGCGACCAACTCGCCGCCCTCATTCCCCGCATCAAGGGCCAGGGCGGCACCGACATCGTGGTCACCGCCCTGTCCCAGATCGTCCCATGAGGAGGGCCGCCATGAAACCCCAGCCCGTGTCCGTCCTGCGCGACGTGACCGCCTACAATCCCGGCCGCAGCGCCTGCCCGGTGGACCTGCGTCTGGACGGCAACGAGGGCCGCGCGCCGTCGTCCACCCTCATCGACGCCCTGGCGGCCGCCGGACCCGAAGCCCTGCGCCGCTATCCCGACCGGGGGCCCCTCGAAGCCCGGTTGGCCGCTGGTCTCGACCTTCCCCCGGAGGCCGTCCTGGTGACCGCGGGCGCCGACGACGCCCTGGACCGCCTCTGCCGCGCCTATTTGGCCCCCGCGCGGAACCTGGTGGTGGCCGTCCCCACCTTCACCATGATTCCCCGGTACGCCCGGCTGGCCGGGGCGGAGATCCGCGAAGTGCCCTGGCCTTCCGGACCCTTCCCGGTGGAAGCCGTCCTGGACCGTGTGGACGACGCCACCGGACTGATCGCCGTCGTCACCCCCAACAATCCCACCGGGGCGGTGGCCACCGCCGGTGACCTGGAGCACCTGTCCGCCGGCGCCCCCGGCGCCCTGTTGCTGGTGGACCTCGCCTACGGTGAGTTTGCCGACATGGACCTGATGCCGGCCGCCCTCGCCCTGCCCAACGCCGTCGGGGTGCGGTCCCTGTCCAAGGCCTGGGGCCTGGCCGGTCTGCGGGTTGGGTATGCGGCCGGACCGCCGGATCTCATCGCGCCGCTGCGCGCCGCGGGCGGGCCCTATGCCGTGTCGGGGCCGTCCCTTGTCATGGCCACCGCCGCGCTCGACCAGGCCGGCGACCTCGCGGCCAACATCGGCCGGGTACGAAAGGAACGGCGCGCCATGGCGGATATCCTGACGGACCTGGGCCTCGCGCCGGTCCCCTCCCAGGGCAACTTCGTCTACACACCGGCGGACGACGCCGGGTGGATCCGGGACGGCCTGGCCGGACTGGGCGTGGCGGTGCGGTTGTTCGGCGAAGAGTCGGGCCCCGGCCACCTCCGGATCAGTTGCCCCGGCCGCGGCGCGGATCTCGACCGCCTGGAGCGGGCCCTGCGCACCGTGCTCTCACCCGAAGCGGTCCTGTTCGACATGGACGGCGTGCTGGCCGACGTGAGCGGCTCCTACCGCCGGGCCATCCGTGAAACGGCCCGTGGGTTCGGCGTGGACCTCTCTCCCGGTGAAGTCGCCTCCGCCAAACGCCGTCCCGGGTCCAACAACGACTGGGTCCTCACCCGCGATCTGCTGGCCGCCCGGGGCGTGGCGGTCGATCTGGCGGAGGTCACGGATCGCTTCCAGACCCTTTACGCCGACCTGGCCGCCGGGGAAACGCTCATTCCCGCGGCCGATCTCCTGGAGCGGCTGGCCGCCCGCCTGCCCCTGGGCATCGTCACCAGCCGGCCGCGTGCCGACGCACAGGGGTTCCTGTCCCGCACCGGTGTGGGCGGTGTCTTCACCACGATGATCTGCATGGAGGACGGCCCCGAAAAACCTGACCCCGCCCCCGTCACCCTGGCGCTGGCCCGACTGGGCGTCCAGCGCGCCTGGATGATGGGCGACACCGTGAACGACATGGCGGCCGCCCGCGCCGCCGGCGTCCTGCCCCTGGGCCTGGTGCCGCCGGGCGAGACCGCCGCCGACTACCCGCAACTTCTGACCGCGGCCGGTGCCGGCCGCGTGCTCGCATCCCTTGCCGACCTTGAGGAGGTCCTGCCGTGAACATCCGCACCGCCACCGTGAAACGCGCCACCCGGGAAACCGACGTGACGGTGACCCTGACCCTGGACGGCACCGGCTGCATCCAGGTGGACACCGGCCTGGGTTTCCTGGATCACATGCTCACGAGCCTCTCTCTGCACGCGGGCTGGGACCTCGACCTGGCCTGCCGGGGTGACCTGGAGGTCGACGACCACCACACCGTCGAGGACACGGCCCTGGCCCTGGGCCAGGCATTCGATGAAGCCCTGGGAGAGCGGACCGGCCTGACCCGGTTCGGAAGCGCGCTCGCGCCCCTGGACGAGGCGCTCAGCCGGGCCGTGGTGGATCTGGCCACGCGCCCGTTCTGCGCCGTCGACCTGAAGCTGGAGCGGGAGAGGCTGGGCGCGGTGGCCTGCGAGAATCTGCCCCACTTCGTTCAGTCCTTTGCCACGGCCGGGCGGTTCTGCTGCCACCTCGACACCCTCAAGGGCGCCAACGACCACCACAAGGCCGAGGCGGGCTTCAAGGCGCTGGCCCTGGCCCTGCGGACCGCGTCGGCCCCGGTTCCCGGCTCCGCCGTCCCCAGCACCAAGGGGGTGCTGTAATGAGCCGCCAAGTCCTCGTCGTGCAGACGGGCACAGCCAACACCGCTTCGGTCCTGGCCGGACTGCGCCGAACCGGAGCGGACCCCGTGCTGGTGGAGGACCCGTCCGACCTGTTGAAGGCCGACCGGGTGGTTCTGCCCGGCGTAGGGGCCCTGGCGGCGGCCATGGATCGACTTGAGGCGTCCGGATTGACCGGAGTCCTGAAGGAACGAATTGCCGAAGGCCGTCCCACCCTGGCCATTTGTCTTGGCCTTCAGTTGCTGTGCAACGGCAGCGAGGAAAGTCCCGGCACGCCCGGGTTCGGCGTGGTCGACGGCAACATCGGCGCCTTTTCCGACCGGGTCAATGTGCCCCAGATGGGTTGGAACCAAGTGATCCCGGCCGCCGGTTGCCGCTACCTGCGCGACGGCCACGCCTACTTCGCCAACTCCTACCGTCTGTCGGAGGCGCCGGCCGACTGGGCGGTCGCGTGGTCCGACTATGGCGGCCGCTTCGTGGCGGCCCTTGAGCAGGGTGACGTGCTGGCCTGCCAGTTCCACCCGGAACTGTCGGGCGCCTGGGGCGCGGACCTGCTGGACCGCTGGTGCCGGGGAGGTGCCGCATGTTGACCAAACGCATCATCCCCTGTCTCGATGTGCGCGACGGCCGGGTGGTCAAGGGCGTCCGCTTCCAGAACCTGCGCGATTCCGGCGACCCCGTGGAGCGGGCCATGGCCTACGCCGCCGCCGGGGCCGACGAACTGGTGCTCCTGGACGTGTCGGCCACCCCCGAAGGTCGCGGCCATGCCCTGGACACCGTGGCGGCCGTGCGACGGGCGCTACCCATCCCCCTGACCGTGGGCGGCGGCGTGCGAACGCTCGGCGACGCGGTGGCCCTGCTGTCCGCCGGGGCGGACAAGGTGGGCGTGAACACAGCCGCGGTGGAGCGGCCTGAGATCCTTTCGGAGATCGCCGGCACCCTGGGCCGACAGTGCACCGTGGTGGCCATCGACGCCGCGCGACGGAGTGACGGCCCCGGCTGGGAAGTCGTCGTCCGTTCGGGCCGGGAGCGCACCGGAGTCGACGTCCTCAACTGGGCGGCGGTCGCGGCCGCGAAGGGCGCCGGCGAAATCCTGCTGACCAGCTGGGACCGCGACGGCACCCGCCTGGGTTACGACACCGAACTGCTGGCGGCGGTGACCGGCCGCGTGAACGTGCCGGTCATCGCGTCGGGTGGGGCCTCCGAGGCCGCCCACCTGCTGGCCGCCATCCAGGCCGGGGCGAGCGCCGTATTGGCCGCGTCCATCTTCCACGAGAACCAGCACACCATCGCTTCCTTGAAACACTACCTGGCCGACGCCGGGGTGGAGGTCCGACCATGCTGATCCCGTCCATCGACCTGCAGGGCGGCCAGGCCGTCCAACTGCGGCAGGGCAAGACCCTGGAATTGGAGGCCGGCGATCCCCGGCCCCTGCTGGAAAAGTTTTCGCGGCTGGGGGAAGTGGCGGTCATCGACCTGGACGCGGCCATGGGCGTCGGCAGCAATGCCGACTTGATTCGTGAACTGGTGACCCTTGCCGACTGTCGGGTGGGGGGCGGGATCCGGGACGCCGCCACTGCCATCGCGTGGCTGGACGCGGGTGCGGCAAAGGTCATCCTCGGGACCGCCGCGGTGCCCGACGTCCTTTCCCAACTGCCGAAAGAGCGGGTCATCGCGGCCCTCGACACCTGGCACGGCGAGGTCGTCGTGAAAGGCTGGACCGAAGGGACCGGCCAGAGCCTGGGCGAGCGCCTGGCCGAAATCCGCGATCTGGTCGGCGGCCTGTTGGTGACCTTCGTGGAAGACGAAGGCGGCTTGCAGGGCCTGGACCCCACGCGGGTGAGCCCCGTTCTGGAAGCCGCCGGAGGCCTGGATCTGACGGTGGCCGGCGGCGTATCCACCCTGGCGGAAATCGCTGTCCTGGACCGTCTGGGTGTGGACGCCCAGGTGGGCATGGCCATCTACACCGGCCGGATGGACGCCGCCGACGCCTTCGCCGCCCCCCTGGTGAGCGACCGCCCGGACGGCCTGTGGCCCACGGTGGTGGTGGACGAAACCGGACAGTGCCTGGGCCTGACCTACTCCAACGCCGAAAGCCTGCGCCTGGCGGTGGACGAAGGCCGCGGCATCTACTGGTCGCGCAAGCGGGGCCTGTGGCGCAAGGGCGAGACGTCCGGCCAGACCCAGGACCTGCTGAAGGTGGAAACCGACTGCGACCGCGACACCCTGCGCTTCACCGTACGGCAGAGCGGGAGTTTCTGTCACACCGGAACCCGCACCTGCTGGGGGGCCGACCGCGGGTTGGCCGAGCTGACCCGACGACTGGACGACCGGCGGCGCCACGCCCCGGTGGGATCCTACACAGCCCGACTGTTTGCGGATCCGGACCTGCTACGAGCCAAACTGGTCGAAGAGGCCGGCGAACTCGCGGCTGCGGTCACCCCGGACGACGTGACCCACGAAACCGCCGACGTCCTCTACTTCGCCCTGACGGCCATGGTGAAAGCTGGCGTCTCCCTTTCTGCGGTTGAACAGGAGCTTGACCGGCGCGCCCGGCGACTCACCCGCCGTCCTGGAAACGCCAAACCGGAAGGATCGGCCTCATGAGCACGCCCCTGCTCCAAAAATTGACGCCCGACGAGGCCGTCGCGCGCACCCGTCGTTCGCTGGACCCGGCGACCCTGGCCGCCGCCGGCGAAATCGTGGCGACCGTGCAGCGGGATGGCCGCAAGGCCCTCGTCGAGCTGGGCCGACGGTTCGGCGACCTGCAGCCGGGCGATCGGCTCGTCTTCACCGCGGAGGACCTGCAGGCCGCCCTGACGCGCCTTCCAGGAGACCAGCGCGAGCTTCTGGAACGAACGGCAGACCGCATTGGGCGGTTTGCCGACGCCCAACGCGCCTGCCTGCGCGATCTGGACCTGCCGATCCAGGGGGGCCGCGCCGGGTGGCGGTTCCGACCCGTCCAGCGGGCCGGCTGCTACGCCCCCGGCGGGCGGTTTCCCTTGCCCTCGTCGGTGCTCATGACCACCGTGACCGCTCGCACGGCCGGCGTGGCCGAGGTGTGGGTGGCCTCCCCCCGGCCCACCGAGCTCACCCTGGCAGCCGCCGCCGTGGGCGGGGCCGATGCCCTGCTCGCCGTGGGCGGGGCCCAGGCTGTCGCCGCGCTGGCCTATGGCGTGGAGGGCGTGCCCGCCTGCGACGTCATCGTTGGCCCCGGCAACCGGTTCGTGACCGCCGCCAAGCAGTTGGTCACCGGGCAGGCGGGCATCGACATGCTGGCCGGCCCGTCGGAACTCCTCGTGCTCGCCGACCGGTCGGCCGATCCCGCGCTCATCGCCGCCGACCTGATTGCGCAGGCCGAGCACGACCCCGACGCGGTGCCCCTCCTGGTGACCCCCGCCACGGACCTCGCGGACGCGGTCAACCTGGAACTGGTCGCCCAACTCGAAAACCTGCCGACGGCCGACATCGCGAGGGCCGCCCTGGCCAATGGCGGCTGGATTGGAACGGGCACCCTGGACGACGCCATCGCGGCCTGCAACCGGCTGGCGCCCGAGCATCTCGAAGTCATGATCGCCGACCCGGGCGCCGTGACCGACCGCCTCACGTGCTACGGCGCCTTGTTTCTGGGGCCCGGAACCGCCGAGGTTCTTGGCGACTACGGCGCCGGGCCCAACCACGTCCTGCCCACGGGGGGGACGGCGCGGTTCTCGGGCGGCCTGTCGGTTCAGGACTTCCTGGTGGGGCGGACGTGGCTGGAAATGTCGGACGGGAAAGAGGCCGCCGCCGTGGCCCGGGATGCGGTGGCTCTGGCCCGGTTGGAAGGGTTGGAGGGACACGCGCGGTCGGCCGCACGGCGGTTGGGCTAGCGGCTCAGGAGGTAGGCCACGGCCATGATGCTGGCGTCGGCGGCCATGTGGCTGACCACAGGCACCAGCAAGCCCCGGCAGCGCGCGCGCAACTGGCGCCACAGCCAGCCGGCCGCCGTCAGGATGGCAAACGACAGGACCACCCACGGCCAGTCGAGAAAGAGCACCAGGACCAGGACGTGGTAGCCGGCGAAGAGGGCGTCGGTGAAAACGGGGCGGCGCGTGTCGCACCCCAGCTTTCCGCGCCAGAAAACCTCTTCGAACCAGGGGTTGACCAAAGCGTGGTAGGCCACGAAGAGGCGCCAGGACGTGCCGTGTAGACCCAGCCGATCGAGCGCGGGCGCCAGAAGAGCGGCATCCACGTCGGCCAGGGGCGCCAACAGGTACAGAAGTCCCCCGCCGGCCAGACCGAAAACCACGGCCCCCAGGCCCAGACCCGGGTGCCATCCGCTGCGCAGGCTGCGCCAGTGGGATCGGTCGTCCCGCCCCAGCATGACCGCCAGGATCAGACCATGGTAGAGCACGAAGGAGATCCAGGCGCTCCGCAGGAGGTGGAGGCCCACGAGCATGGCCACATAGGGAATGAGCGGGAGCAGAAATCGGGTCATGCCGGATCCAGTTCTGGGAGACGACCTTTGACGAAATCCCCGCCTCTGTCTAACATGGCGCGGTAAGTCAAACAATCCTAGAGCAGGCCCCCGTTACCGACAAGACCCGATCCCCTGGAGCCGACCGACCTTGTCCCGCCCCACCGACCTGGACCAGCGCCTCCAGACCATGTACAGCGTGGTCGCCAACGAGGAGGACGCCCGCGCCTGTCGCGACCTGGACGAGCGTGCCTGCAACTGGGTGCCGCGGAACTTCTTCCTCATCCTCGGCGCCAGCACCCTGACCAAACTGGGGGATGCGCTTTCCAGTCCCAAGACCGTCCTGGCCTGGATCCTGGCGGCCGTAGGCGCGCCCACGGCGATGATCGCCATGCTGGTTCCCATCCGCGAATCGCTGTCCATGCTCCCGCAGCTCCTGCTGGGGGCCTGGGTACGCCGGCAGCCCATGCGCAAACCGATCGTCGTCGCGGGCAGCCTCCTGCAGGCCATTGCGGTAGCCGGTTGCGCCGCCGCCGCGGCCTGGCTCACCGGCGCCGCCGCGGGCGCCGTGATCCTGGCTTGTGTCATCGTGTTCTCCCTCGCCCGCTCGCTGAACAGCATCGCGGGCAAGGATGTGCTGGGCAAGACCATTCCCAAGGGCCGACGGGGTCGTCTCGGCGGTTGGGCCGCCGGCGTGTCCGGCTTGATGACCCTGGCCGTCGGACTGCTGTTCACCCTGCGCGGAAAAGGCGAAGACAGTCCCCTGTTCTACGCCGGGCTACTGGCGTTTGCCGCCGGGCTGTGGCTGGTGTCGATCCTCCTGTACGTGGGCGTCAAGGAAGAGCCCGGCGAGACCGCCGGCGGGGCCAACGGCTGGCGCGAAGCCTGGAGCCGCCTGGACCTCATGCGGACCGACGCCCCGTTCCGCCGCTTCGTCATCACCCGCGGTCTGTTGTTGTGTTCCGCCCTGACCGGCCCCTTCTACGTGGTCCTGGCCCGCCAACAAGGCGGCGGCGTGTCGCTTCTGGGCACGTTCCTGGTGGCCGGCGGCCTGGCTTCCAGCCTGTCGGCACCCATGTGGGGCATTCTGGCCGACCGGTCCAGCCGCCGGGTCATGACCGCCGCCGCGACCCTCACCGCCGCGGTCGGGTTCGTCCTGTTCGCGATCATGAACCTGAAGCCCGAACTCGCCGCCCGTTCCTGGCTGTTCCCCCTCTTCTTCTTCGTCCTGGGAATCGCCCACGCCGGCGTGCGGGCCGGCCGCAAGACCTACCTGGTGGACCTGGCCGGCGGCGTCAAGCGGACCGACTACGTATCCGTCAGCAACACCCTGATCGGCCTGCTCCTGCTCGTGGTGGGCGGGGTGACGGGCCTGTTCTCGAATCTCGCGCCTGAGACCGTGATCCTTGGTTTGTCCGTCATGGGCCTGATCGGGGCGGGGTTGTCGCGGACGTTGCCGGAAGTGCAATAAATTCCCCCTCAAGGCGGGCGCCGTGCTAGGATGCCCGCTCAACTCCCAATCCCCCTACAAGGAACGGACTCCATGGCTGACCAGATCACCGGTGTGATCGAAGTGCTGCAGAAAGGCGGCGGTTTCCTGCGCGATCCCGCCCGCTCCTTCCAGCCCGACCGCAACGATCCCTTCGTGCCCCAGAAGTTGATCCAGAAACTGGCCCTCTCCACCGGGGCGCTGGTCGCCGGGACCGCGAAAAAGGGCCCCAAGGGCCTGATCCTGGATTCCGTGGACTCCATTTGCGGCGTTTCGCCTGAAGCGTTCGCCCAGCGGACACCCCTCAAGGAACTGACCGCGCTCAATCCCGAAAAACGGTTCAATCTGGGCAAGAGCGGCCACCCGAGCATGCGCATCGTGGACCTCATCGCCCCCATCGCGCGGGGCACCCGGGGCCTCATCGTCTCGCCGCCCAAAACCGGCAAAACCACCATTCTGGAGAACCTGGCCAACGCCATCCACGCCGACGCCCCCGAGGCCCGCATCGTGGTTCTGCTCATCGACGAGCGTCCCGAGGAAGTGACCCACTTCCGCCGGGTCGTCCCCGCCGAAGTGCTGGCCAGCAGCAGTGACCAGAGCATCGCCGACCACGTGCGCCTGGCCCAGATGACCATGAGCCAGACCGTGCGCGAAGTGGAATGCGGTCACGACGTGGTGGTGCTCGTGGACAGCATCACGCGCATGGGCCGCGCCTTCAACCAGAGCGGCAAGGGCAGCGGCCGCACCATGAGCGGCGGCCTCGATTCACGCGCCCTGGAAATCCCGCGCAAGTTCTTCGGCATGGCGCGCAACATCGAGCACGGCGGGTCGCTGACGGTGATTGCCACCGCCCTGATCGACACCGGCAGCCGCATGGACGACATGATCTTCGAGGAGTTCAAGGGCACCGGCAACTGCGAGATCGTTTTGGACCGGGGTCTGGCCCAGAACCGCATTTTCCCCGCCATCGACCTGCGCAGCAGCGGCACCCGGCGCGACGACCTGTTCTTCACCGAGGACGAGTACGACGCCCTGACCCTTCTGCGGCGACGGGCCGTGGCGGCCCCCACGATCCCGGCCATGGAAGGCATGCTGAAACTGATGGAGAAGTGGGACACCAACGAGGACCTGCTGGCGGGGCTGAAAGGCGATTAGAGCCGACCATCGGAACATAAGACAAGGCTCCCTGACGGCAGGGAGCCTTTTATACACCGATTCCCGGGCCGGCTATTCCACCTTCAGAGGGACTTCCAGCACCAGCCGGCCGCCCGCATCGCCGGGACGCCGGTCGTCCGTGTTCTCGTCCCGGAATTCCAGACGCCCGAACACGGTCAGGCCTTCGGGGGCGGCGGGCCAGTCCGCGTCGAAGCTCACGTCCACGTCGGTGGGCACGCCGCAATACAGGTTCAGGGCCCCACCGCCGCTGCGGCTCACGGCGCCGGCCACCGGGCTGCCGAAGAAGTATGACTCCTCCAGGTCGAACCCCCAGTCGGCCATATCCGCGGCAATGGCAAAAGCGCCCACCACCTGCAGGGTGTAGGTGGCGGAGTCGGTCCCTTCAGGCAGGGACATGCCGGCGTCCGCTTCCAGGCCGTCGAACCCGGTTGTGCGCAAAGCCTTACCGTTGGCGTCCAGAATGTTGACCGCGCAGTCGGTAAAGAGATTGCCCACCTTTTCGTCCATGACCAGATGGAAGGCGGCGCGCGGCGTGGTGCTGTCCAGGGTGAAGCTCCGGGTCCACGCGTCGGTTTCCTTGATTTCCACCGGCCCGGATTTGCCGAACCCCTGCAGGGCGGCGCTCGCCTCACCCTTGAAAACCCCCGCAAACGACCGCGTTACCGTGACGGTTTCGCTGGCGGCCTTGCCGGTCTGGCGGCGGGCAAAGCCGGCCACCTCGGCCGGGGTCACGTCATAGCCGTCGAAGCTGACGGTGAGACGATAGTCCGTGAGGTCGGTGGCCGTAATGGATCCACACACGTTGATTTCCCAGGTGCCGGGATACAGTTCGGGCTTCAGGACCGTCATGTCCTTGATGTTGTCGCCCTCGGTGCGGGCATAGCCACCATAGCCGCCGCGCACCACGCCCTGGGGGTCGCAGATCTCGGTCAGGGCCATGGCCCCGGCGGACGACCCCACGTCCTTGCTCACTTCGAGGCGCACCCGCATGGCCGTGGACCCGGCGGGCACGTCCACGTAGAAGCGCTGGACCGAACTCTGGGCCAGTTTCATCCCGTCATACACCTTGGTGTAGCCGGTGTTCGGGCCCACGGGATCGCCGATCACCACCGTGCTCCACAGGTAGAACTCGCGGCCGGCCAGGCCGTTCAGGTCTCCGCCATCGAGGTTGGCGATGATACGCGCCCCGTAGGCGCCGGGCTGGCTCAGCTTTTTGCCGTCGTACTGGCAGGTCACAGTCATGCCCATATCGCCGCGGATGTAGCGGTCGCCGGACAGGATTTGCAGCCAACCGGCCTCGCTCTTGAAGCGGAAGCTGCGGAAGAAGGTGTCGCGCGCGTCCGGCCCCAGGTCGGGATGGAACACGGGGTGCACGGTGAAGGTGACCTTTTCCGGGGCGAAAGGCGCGCCGCCGGGCGTGCGCCAGTAGGCGGCGGGACTCAGGCCGTCGGCCTGGAACACACAGGGCGTTTCGATGTCGTAGCGCAGAACCTGATGGGCCGTTTCGCTGGCGGCCAGTTTCTTCAGGACATCCCAGCTGGCGCCGGTCGTGACCAGGCCGCCGCCCTGGTCGGTCAGGTCCAGGCCCGGCACCGGCGTGCCGCCGGCAATCAGGGCGCGCTGCATCATACCCCAGTGGATCTTCAGGTCTTCCTGCTGCGCCGCGCTCACCAGGCAGGCCACGGCGCCGGCGGTCTGGGGTGAGGCCATGCTGGTGCCGTTGAAGCGGGCCATGCCGTCGACGAAACCGGGCACGGTGCTGAGGGCCGAACCGGGGGCCACCACGTCGGGCTTGGCCGTTTCGCCGCCGCGACTGCTGAAGTTGAACAGGGTATTGGCCTGCATGCGGCCGCTGTAGAGGTCGGCGCCGGATTCCACCGATAGGTAGGCGCCGCTGCTGATGAGACTGGCGCTGGTGGACGGAATGCCCACGGTGGACAGCCCCGGACCCTCGTTGCCCGCGCTGGTACAGCAATACAGGGTGGGCGTCTCGGCCAGCAGGTTGTCCAGCCAGCCGCCGATGGCGTCTTCGTCCTCCTCCACCGAGGAAATGCCGAAGCTCATGTTCACCACCACGGGGATACCGTACTTCTCTTCGAAGGTGGCGGCGTACTCGTAGGCCCGCTTCATGCTGCTGGTGCGCGTGGCCCCGCCGGCCAGGCGGTTGTCACCCAGCTTGAGGGAGAGCAGCCAGGCGCCGGGGGCGCCCCCGTGCATGCCGGCCTGACCGCTGACTTCGAAACCGGCGGCGATGCCTGCACAGTGGGAGCCGTGGGCGCCGTCGTCGAAGTGAAACTCAACCGTGGGCGGCGTAGGCGCCCCCAGGTGGTCGGTGTTGGCGATGACGTTCAGTTCCCAGGCCATCAGGGCGCGGCTGTCGGGGGTGTTGTCGCCGGCCAGGGCGAAGGCGTCGTAGTTGATGCGATAGTCGCGCAGAAGGGATTCCCCCGCCAGGTCGCCGTCGCCGTCGGTATCCACAGCCACCACCCAGACGCGCTCGGACAGGCGCTCGGTGGCGATGGTTTTGGCGGCGGTTTCGTTCAGGGCCGTCAGCATGTCGTAGCCACGCCCCACCCCGAGGGCCTCTTCCACGGCGGCGCGCGGCGCGGCGTACACGATGAACCCGAAGCGGTCGCTGGTGTCGCCGTCATCGTTCAGGTCGTTCACGTCGGCATTGTTGACGAAATCCTTTTCGGCGATTTCTCCGATGTAGACGGGCGTGGCCACATCGTCACCGGCGGGCGGGACGGGCAAGTCCTGCGCCCCTCGCAGCAGCAGACCGTCCTCGGTGGCGAAAACGGGCGCGGCGGGGGTCCCGGATTCATCGCGCACGGCCACAAAGGTCTCCCAATCGCCCTCGGTGCTGAAATCCCGCACGTCGATGAGTTTGACTTGCCCCGTGCTGGTTTTCAGAAGCCCGGGCGCGAAGGCGTCCACACCCGTATCCAGGATGGCCACGACCACGCCCCGACCGTCCCAGGTGGGATTCGCGGCGGTGAAGGCCTGCGTGCCGGTCTCCGAGGAGGGCATGTAGTTCCAGGTTTTGGGCGCGGCCAGGGCCACCGAGGCGACCAGCGACACGAGGACCAGGAATATCAGGGCGGGCTTTGTGTTGAACGGCATGGGCATCCTCCGGTGTCAGCGGCAGGTCGATGGGTGGGAACAGAAAAAGCGGGCAGCCCCAACTATAGGTTTGGGCTGCCCGCTGGACAAGAAATCGCATTTTCAAACCGGTGCGGTCTTTGACCGCCTACCACCCGGACAACGCCCCGGACACCCGCCAGTATCCGTGATGGCCCTCGGCGTTGGCCGGCCGGATATCCTCCACCAGGAAGGTGATCTCGTGGTCGCCCGGCGGCAGCCAGGCACTCAGATCCACGATTTCGGGGCGGGTCACGTCGCCGGGACACCAACCGCTGCGGGGATAGTCGCTGCTCCAGGAGCCGTCGGCCCATTTGGCGCAGTAGGGGTTCACGGTCCGGAAGTCCTGGCAGTCGTCTCGCCAGGGCCGCCAGCGGAACACTTCCTCGCCGTCCACCAGCACCACGTTGTCCTTGGTAATGAATTCGTCGGCGTCGGTGCCGTCGGTACAATGACCGGTGCTGATGAGCGCCAGTTCGGTGCGCCGGGTGCCTTCCGGGATATTGACGCACGTGGTTTCAGACGGCTGATCGGTTTTGAGTCCGCCCTGGGGGAAGAACACCCCCGTGGTCCAGCTCGGCGGCGAGCCCATGGCATACGGCCGGGAGTCCATCACCAGTTCCACATCCACCACCCAGGCCGGCGACACCCAGGTGTCGATGAAGACCTCGAACTCGCAGTGGCCGGTGAGCAGGGGCAGCACGCGGGTCACGTCGACCTCGTGTTCGATGGCGCCGCCGTACGCGGTCATGAAGCGGCACAATTCCACGGGCGCCATGCCCGGCTTGACCAGACGCACCCAGCCCGCGCGGTCCCAGCGGTCGTGCATATTCCGGATATCCTTGCGGATGGGCACCACTTCCAGCTTCAGGGTGACCTGCGCCGACCCTGCGCGTGGGGGGAATTCCCGGAAGGTGGACATGATGCGTCCGTTGTCGCGGGCCGAGGCGAAGGGCGAGTCGTAGCGGGTGGTGTCGTCCGGCGTGAAGTGGACGGTCACGTCGTCAAACAGGGAGATGACTTCGGCGGCGGGCGGGGCCACTTCCTGGCCGCAGCCGGCCAGCAGCAGGATGACGGCCAGGAGGCTGACGAGACTTGGACGGATCATGGCACATCCTTAGGAGGGGGAAGAGGGTGTCGCCCCGCAGATTACAGCCGGCCGGGCCTCGGGGCAATCCCTCACCTGCAGGTTCAGCCGGATAGACGTGGCGGACTTCCTTGGGATTGGGGCCGAATTGGAATATACTCGCCCGGTGGAATAGCGTCCGGCTTTCTGAACCCGCCCCAAGAGGAATCCCATGCTCACCAAAGCCCTGCGCACCGCCGTCCTCCTGATGCTCATCCCCCTGGTTGGCTGTGCCGGGTTCAACACGCGTCACCTTGAGCAGATCCTCGACCAACCCCTGGACAGCGACACCGTGGCCGCCGGACTCAAGGAAGCCCTGCGCATCGGGACCGAACGGGCCACCGTCAAGACATCCCGGGTGGACGGATTCTTCGGCAACACGCTGATCCGCATTGCGCTGCCCGACCAGTACACCGACGCCGCCGATGCCCTGCGCCGTCTCGGCCTGGGCTCCCAGGTGGATGGCTTTGAACTCAGCATGAACCGGGCGGCGGAAAAAGCCTCCGGCGAGGCCGTGGCTGTGTTCTGGGACGCGGTGTCCCGCATGACCATCGCCGACGCCATGGGGATCCTCAACGGGGAGTCCAACGCGGCCACCCAGTACTTCTGGAATAACACCCACGATGACCTGCGGGCCCGGTTTCAGCCCATCGTCCAGACCCAGATGGAGGCCGTCGGCGTTTACCGCCTATACGAGGACCTGGCCTCCTACTACAACCTGCTGCCGGTTCCGAAACCCGAGGCCGTGGACCTGGACGCGTACATCACCCGGGAAACCATGGCCGGCCTGTTTCTCATGCTGGAGAAGGAAGAGTTCAAGATCCGCAAGGATCCCGGGTCGCGGACCACCGAACTGTTGCGGAAGGTGTTCGGGTAGGCCCAACTGCCCAGGATGGCTCCCGGGCAGTCGGGTTTTGAAGTTCCGAAACGGCTCGCCCTACTTGAGCAGGGTCACCCGCAGCACCTGCGACTTGCCGTTCACCACCATCCGCACGAAGTAGACGCCGCTGTTCTGGTGGTCTCCGTGCCACTGCGCATGATGCGCCCCGGACGGATAGAAATCGTTCAGGATTTCCTCGATCAGGCCCCCGTGCAGATCATGAATCCTCAGGGTCACCTGGGCCGGTTGAGCCAGGGTGAAATGGATCGTGGTTACCGGATTGAAGGGATTGGGTTCTGCGTGCCCGAGTTTGAATTCCGGGTCCGGAGCGGCCGCGTCCGACCAGCCGGCCAGGGCCATCAGGAGAATTCCAACGGCAACCAAAGTTGCGGTTCTTGGGATTTGTCGCCTTCCAATCATGCTTGTCCCCCTCTGCGAATCGGGTGGAAAAGGAAAGTGGATATCGGCGACATTCAGGCACGGCAAGAGCCCACAGCACAGCGGAGGTGAGCGTCCCTGAATGTGGCAGACGCACAAGATCAGGCCATTCAGGCAGGCCCGCAAGTGGTTGAATTTATTTATGTTATGATATTAAACCCTATTTGACGATCGCCGTCATCCCGAAGGAATCCAGCAAGTCACTCGCGCGTTGGTTCCTAACGGCAGAGGCCAGTCTGTTTACCGAAACCCGAACTCGGTAGCATTAGGAATGGCGCCGGTGTCGACCGCGTGGTTCTTCTTCGTCCTGCCCCTTGGGATTAAAAACGGGACTCATTCCCATTGCCTCCCGGGTTGACCCTCGGGTGCCCGGTCCCGAGTTTCATGTCCTGGATCGGGCAACTCAAGGGGAGGCCTCATTATTCTCAAGCTATTGCGCATCCTCGTTCTGGGACTGCTGGTGCTTCCCGCGAGTTCCTGTTCCGAGGACCGCGACACCGCCCCCTTTCACGACGGGTGCTACACCGAACTGGCCCCGGGTGATGACGGGCTCCGCATCCTGTTCATCGGCAACAGCCTGACCTACTGGCATGACGTGGGCGGAATCCTGGCCGGGCTGTTCGCCCAGGCCGACGTCTCGTTTAATCAAATCGAAACCCTGGCCAAGCCCAATTACGGACTGCAGGACCATTGGACCGATCCGTCAGTTCACGCAACCCTTGCCGAAGGTTGGGACGTGGTCATCCTGCAGCAGGGCCCCTCAGCCACCGAGGGGCGGCCCTCTCTCCTGGAGTATTCCAAAAAGTTTGCCGGGGAGATTCGCGCCACCGGCGGTGAACCGGGCCTCTTCATGGTCTGGCCGGCCAAGGTGCGCTTCTTTGATTTCAACGGCGTGAGTGATTCCTATGCCGCGGCCGCCGATTCGGTGGACGGCTGGCTCTTCCCCGCCGGCGAAGCCTGGTTGGCGGCGTGGGACCGTGACCCTGATCTCCCCCTTTACGGGCCTGACGCCTTTCACCCGTCCCCTCGGGGGGCCTACCTGGCCGCGGTCGTTATGTTCGAACAATTGAGCGGCGTGGCCGCCGGCATCCTGAATGGAGCCTTTTGCCCCACCGGGGAGGCGACGGTGCAATTGTCGGCCGCGGAGGCCGCCGTCCTGCATGCCGCCGCCAGCGAGGCCAACGCGGCCTTCGCCCGGCCCGTCCCCTGAGGCCCGTCTCCTCCGCCTGACGCTGAGCTTCTGCCATGCGCCGCCGATTGCCAAATCCCCCCCCTGCATATAGGATAGGGTGACTCCAGTTTCAAAAGTCTCCCGCGGACCTCAATGGAAAGACCCCCATGATCGGCAAACGCCTCGGCCAATACGAGATCACGGAAAAAATCGGCGAAGGCGGGATGGGCGAGGTCTTTCGGGCCCGCGATACCGTCCTGGGTCGCGAGGCCGCCCTGAAATTCCTCCAGCCCGAGTTGGCCGCCGATCCGGAACGCCTGGCGCGTTTCCGCAACGAGGCCAAAGTGCTCGCGGCCCTGAATCATCCCAACATCGCGGCCATTCACGGCCTGGAGGAAGCCGACGGGTTGAGTTTCCTGGCCATGGAGTATGTCGAAGGCGAGGATATCTCCGCTCGGCTGGACAACGCCCCTCTTCCGCTGGACGAAGCCCTGGACCTGGCCCGTCAACTGGCCGAGGGCCTGGAGGCCGCCCACGAACGGGGCATCATCCACCGGGATCTCAAGCCGTCGAATCTGCGCATCACGCCCGAGGGCCAACTCAAGATCCTGGATTTCGGTCTGGCCCGCCGGGACGACGGCCCCGACTCCACCGACGTTCTCAACTCCCCCACCCTGACGGTAGCCTACACCAAGCAGGGCGTCATCATGGGCACCGCCGCCTACATGAGTCCGGAGCAGGCCCGTGGCCGCAAGGTGGACCACCGCACGGACATCTGGTCGTTCGGCACCATCCTCTACGAAATGCTGACGGGCCAGCGGCTGTTCAGCGGCGAAACCGTCAGTGACCTGGTGGCCGCCGTTCTGCGCGCCGATCTGGGCCTTGAGAATTTGCCCTCCGAAACGCCCACCGGCGTTCACCGTCTGCTGAACCGCTGTCTGGAACGGGATGCGCGGCGTCGGCTGCGCGACATCGGTGAAGCCCGCGTTCGCCTGGAGCGCTGGCGTGACAACCCGGACACCCTCCACGAAACCACGCTGTCCTCTACGGACTTCACCCCTGAAAGACCTCGACGGGGATTTTTCCCCTGGGTGATCGCGGGCCTGGCCATTGGCGCCGCCCTGATCATGGGCTGGCAGTCGACCCGGTACGAACCGGCGCCCCCCGTCCACACGGAATGGACCCTCGAAGTCCCGGGTGAAGACGAGATCCCCACGACCCGCGTGAACGTTCTCCTCTCGCCCGACGGGGAATGGTGCGGCTGGATCACCAACGAAGGCATTCGCCTGCGCCGGGTCAACTCCAACGAAATCACCCTCCTGCCGGAGACCCGGATCTGCGAGGCCGCCTGCTTCTCACCGGACAGCCGCTGGCTGGCCTTCATCTCCCGCGGCGGCGTGTACCGGGTCAGTGTGGAAGGCGGCACGCCCTTTCGCCTGGGCGACACGGCGCTGACCCGCGGCCTGGCCTGGGTGGACGACAACACCCTCGTTTTAACCGACGGCATCGCCACCGGCCTGCAGGCCCTCAACATTGAAACGGGGATTTCCCAGGTCGTCACCACCCCCGACAGCACCCGCCATGAGCGGAGCCACCGCTGGCCCACCGTGGTCCCGGGCCACCGGGGCGTCGTGTTCGAGTGCCAGTTCCTCGGACGCGACTACGACAATTCCGACATCGACTACGTGGACCTGGACACCGGGGAACGCCACACCCTCATGCGCGGCGGCGCCATGCCCCAGGCGCGGGCGGCCGGCCACCTTCTGTTCACCCGGAGCGACGTCATCTACGCCGTGGGTCTGGACCTTAAAAATCTGACCGTGAACGGATTGCCGGTTCCGGTTCGGGAAGGCGTCGTCGCCCGCGTGGGCAACCAGGAGGACGACGACGGGTCCGCCCAGTTCGCCCTCGACCGACTGGGCAACCTCCTGTACATGGACACCATGGGCGTGCTCAATGAACGCTCCCAACTGGCCTGGCTCGACTTTGCCGACGGCACGATCGACCCCATCAGCGACTACGGGATTTTCGGCACGGGTAAACTCTCACCCGACGGGCAGAAGCTGGCGGTGCTGCTCCATCGCAACGGGGATTGGAATATTTTCGTCCGGGATCTCGTTTCGGGCAACGAGCAGAAACTGACCAGCCGACCCAGCGTGGAATACATGGGCGCCTGGTCTCCGGACTCCCGCCTCATCTACTGGACCCAGGGGTCTTCCAACGGCGCCCGTTTCGACCTCTGGTCCCGGCCCGCGGACGGCTCCCTGCCCGAGTCCTTCGTCGCCGCCCCGCCCGGAATCGGGGGCGTGTGGGTGGACGATGTGACCCCGGACGGCAACGTCATCGGCGTGGCCTCCTTCGTGGGCAGCGACCGGTTCGATGTCCTGGCCGTCGACCTGACCCAGGAACCGGCGGCCAGCACCCTGTTGGTCGGCGGCCCCAACGGCCAAAGGGACATGAAGTTCGACGACAGCGGACGCTATTTCTTCTATGTGGAGGGCGCCCAGTTCTCCCGCGAGGACGAAGCCAGCGGCGGCAACCTGCTCCTGCGGCGCTATCCGGATACGGGCGCCGTCTGGTCCATGCCCAATCCCGGCGGCGGCCTGCATACCTGGATCTGGTCCGCCACTCTGGGCGGCGTGGTGGCAGTTCAAAAAGAGGGCATCTACCTGCTCCCGGTAAATCTGGACGGGGACACCCCTGAGATCGGGGCCGCCCGTCAATTGATGGACCTGCGGACCCATCCGGACACCGAACGGGTTCGCGGCTGGTATCTGCACCCCGGCGGAGACCGGGCGGTTGTCAGCGTGGCCGAACCCCGAGCCAGCGGCGGCCCGAACCCGTCCCTGGTCCTGGTCACAGGCTGGGATGACGTGGTGGCGCGGAAGCTGCGGGAGGCTGGCGACTAGTCTCCCCTTGCCCTTCATCACCCTCAACTTCCCTTCTGCGGGCGTACAACTTTTTTAACCCTGTCGGGAATCTCACCGCCGGCCAACGCCCCCAACTGGACACAGCTGTTCAATTGCTGTAATCTGATTGCCTGGCAACATTTTCGCCGAAATGTTATTCCTGCCGAATATGAGGAATCATATGAAGATAATTACCGCGCTCACGTGCGTGGCCCTGACTTTGGCCCTCGCCCTGGCCGCCGTCGCCGACGACACCCAGTATTACACCCGGGGAAATTCCGGAATGGGCCATGGCGCGCCCATTGGCAATTTTACCAAGGCAGCAAGGGATACCGCCCACCTGATCGGCCCGCCCTCCGACAACCCGGTTGTCATAGGCACTTTCCAGAACGCCGCCGGCACCTCCGGTGACTGGCACGGATGGACCACCAAGGACCTGTCCTCGCCCGACATGCACTGGCAGGTCAGTACCTTCATGGCCGACACCCTTGGCCCTGCTTTGCCCGGTTCCGGCAATCAGGCCGCCTACTGCGGCGACAACTTCCCGGTCTGTTCACCATACGACAAGGGCCCCGGTGGTTACGGCGACGGGTGGTTCGATCAGTTGGACTACGTGTCCAGGGTGACCAACGACACCATGACCACCAACATCCATTTCGAAGCCGACCTGAACCACGATTCCGAACCCGGCTATGATTTCGCCTACATCGGGTATGTCTCCACCCTCGACGGATTCGTGTTTCTGGACGACTTCACCGGCCGCGGCTGGGACCTCCACGTAGCCTACGACTTCAGCGTCGGCCGGGATGACTTTGAAGGGGAGTTCAACAACCAGGTCCGTTTGCGTGTTCTGTTTCAGTCCGATGGCGGCTGGTCCGATGACAGCTGTCTGTGGCCGACCAACGGCGCCATCCAGATCGACAACATCGATGTCTCCGGCGACAACGGCTTCGTGGCCGACTTCGAGGATTTTGAAGGCCCCTGGTTGGGAGACTGGGTCCGCACGCCTGTGAATCCCGTTGGCGACTTTGCCAAGATCTGGACCGGCCTGGAAGGCCTGGACGACTGTGACTACAACTACAGTCCGCAGGTGGCCTTTATCGATGACGGCCAAGTCGTCCCCGGCGTCGGCCCCAGCTACTGTCTCTCCTGGTGCTATGGCCCCAATGGCTACATCGTGAACACAACCGGGGGTTCCGCCGGCCCCGACAGTCATCTCTGGAATGCCATTGAATCCCCCATCATCGCCTGGCCTGGGCCAGAGTACATCGGTGCCAGCTTTCTGTTCGACGCCTACCGTCATGAAATCCTGGCTGCGGACTCTCCCGGTATGTTCTATACTTGGGGAATCCGGAGCACGAAAAGCCCCGATTCCGCTGACATCCGTCTGGCCGGTTGGGCTGATCGCAACTTCGTGTACTACGGTAGTCCGGGATACTTCCGGGGTGGCGACAACGACGTGACCGACCTATTGAAGCGTGATCGTGAGTTTGTTCAGGTTCAGCTAGGCGTTCACGAATTGGGTTACAATTGGGGTTGGAATGGGAACAACGGCTATCCCGCTCCCTACTTCGACAACGTACGCCTTATCGCCTATCCGTTCGCGGGGGCGGCCGTGAGCTTTCAGGAAATTCGCATGGCCCAGGACAACTTCCCCGTCGGCGAAGTCATCGACTACACCAATCTGGGAAACAACGACGTGCGATTTGACATGTCCCTGTCTCCGGCGCCGGCCGATGAACTGAACAACACGCCTGGTGACTCGATTGTGTTTGACATCGTGGCCGTGCGTCCGGGTACCGACCTCGTGACGAACCAGCTGCGGCTGTGCTACAAGATCGACCAGAACCCTCTGTTCGATCCGTATCGCGTCGGATTCACCGCCGAGGGATACACC
>Ga0209692_10001137_pt1 | contig 39980 bp, 40 predicted proteins | sample tdDd472_FD_187129 | JGI IMG/M metagenome (GOLD analysis project Ga0209692, IMG submission 187129) | Marine sediment microbial communities from the Atlantic coast under amendment with organic carbon and nitrate - tdDd47.2 (SPAdes)... | ecosystem: Environmental > Aquatic > Marine > Coastal >...
TAATTGGAGTAATAACAGCAACATCACAATTCGATTTCAGAAAAATACTTTCTTTTCATATTATTAGTCAGGTGGGTTATGTAGTTATTGGGCTTGCATTTTATACCATATCAGGATTAGCTGCTGCCATATTCTTTTTAGGACATAACATGCTTTCAAAAACCAATACTTTTCTTGTTGCTGGTTGGGTACATCGCGAAAAAGGTACGTTAAACTTAAAGGATTTAGGTGATATGTTTAACAAACATACTTTATGGGGAATACTATTTTTCATATCGGCTTTTAGTTTAGCAGGGCTTCCTCCATTAAGTGGTTTTGCCGGGAAATATTTAATTATAAAAGCAGGTATTGAAAACAACCAGGTTTTTGTAGCCATGGTAGCCTTGTTTGTTGGGCTTTTTACATTATTCTCCATGACAAAAATATGGATTGAAGTATTTTGGAAAAACACTAAAAATGATAAGGATAGCAGCGAACAAAAAATAAAATCAAATGGTTTACCATACAAGTATATGATAACAGGTTCAATTATTTTAGCATTATCGATTATTTTTATGGGAGTTTGGGCGAAGCCCATTGTTGAATTTTGTGAAATAGCAGCATCCGATTTGCTTAATAACCAAAAGTATATCAATTTTGTTTTAGGATGATAATATTAAAATTAGTCATAGCATTTGTTTTCAGGTTAATTAATTTAACCATATTATTTGTTTACTTTATCTATAAAGTAATTAATTCGGGATGGATTGTTGCATGGCTTGTTATTAAAGGATATCGTGGCGAAAAAGAAAGCATTATTGAATACAATCCACAATGCAACAACTCATGGCATATTATTTTGCTATTCAATTTAATAAGTATGACACCTGGATCATTAAGTATTGATTTGTCAGAAGACCACAATACTATATTTGTGCATTTACTAAATAATGATGATCAAGCTGATTTTATAAAAACAACTGAAAAAATTGAAAAGATGTTATTACGCAGCTTAGGCAATAAAACCATTAAGCCTTAAAATGACCATGGAAGAGTCTGGAAAAATATTTTTAGAATATGCATCACTAACAGCTTTATGGATTTTAGCTTTAAGCTTATTTTTTCCACTTTTTAGACTTTTTAAAGGTCCAACACTACCCGATAGAGTTGTAGCTTTAGATCAAATTTCATTTATAATTATTGGTATCATTATTTGTGATGTTTTCTATACGCGAAATACCATGTTACTCGATGTGGTTTTAACAGTATCATTGCTACTGGTTTTTGGATCGATGATTATTGCAAGGTATTTATATAAAAAACAAAACGAAGATGATTGACATTATTGTAGGTATATTAGTTATTTTGAGTGCTATAATCATTTTTATAGCATCTATTGGTATTGTAAGATTTAAAACCTTATATACTCGTATGCATGTGATAACAAAAGTATCATCATTCGCTTTTGTATTAATGCTTGTTGCTTTAAATATTCTCTTTTTTCACTGGAAGATACTCCTAATCACACTCATTATTTTTCATGTATTAATTTTCCTGTCTCCAATATCTGCTCATATGATTGCTAAAGTTTCACAGTTTATTAAAAAAGAATCAGAGAAGTGATTTAGAATAAATTATATTATTATAACGTAATAGTTTTAAAAAAATATTGCCAAACCTTTAATTAATGTTTGTTTTTCAATATCTTTATTAAAAATATTATCTTTAAGATGATAAACACTCTATTAGCTAAAGGTTTTGATGTTAACATAACAATTGAATTTTTTATTATTGTTCTATTGTTTGCATATATTCTTTATCTCCAATTACAACTCTCTAAAAAGAACTTTATTATAAAAACTTACCTTGACAAGTTCGGTAAGCAAAAAAGTAAATTAGCAAAAACGGATATTATTCGGTTTCTAGAAAATCTTAAAAATCCTGGATATTCTGGTATTGTAACAAAAGATAAACTTTTAGATAATAGGTTTAGTAATTTCTTATTCGAGAATGATACAGAAATAAAGCTATTTTTGCATTATACTGCAAAAGAAAATGTTGCTAAAACAATTATAAAAGAAGGATTTAGATTTGTTAATTCTTTTTATAAAACTGCCGAATATATTTATAACGATGAATTGTACCTTATTCACAGACACCATGAGCATAAACAATATGGCGAATATGTAATCGTTATTTGTATTTCTAAAGAGAAATATAACAGTTATTCGGAAGAGTTAGCAAGACTCAGAGCTAAGAATATTGCTGTAGAGCAAATTTTAACAGAAGAACCTCCTGTAATTGATGAAAACTCTGATGAAGTTTATATGCTTCCAAAGCAATTTATAAAGGGATACTTTAACTACATTGAAGGAACAATTGTAGAAAATCCTGAATTCGACCTTAATTATCATTCAGAAGCCTTCACTAAAAATTTAGAAAAAATAGCATCTACAAGTAAATAGAAATTTATACAGATTCTTATTTTGAGAGCTCTTTTCCTAAATCAAAACATTCTTTTAAAACATCCTGATTCTTTTTAAAATCTGCTTTTGCAAGATTTTCATCTAACATTAACTTTGGATAAAGTTCCCTTAGCTCCTCTTCAGTTTTTTGAACTTGCTTTATGACAGCCAAACGTGTTGCTTTAACAACATGTAATCTATTATTATCACCTAACACTTCTTTCATATACTCAAATAAATCAATTACAGGCTGAGCATCTGAATCATCTGAAGAACCCAATGATAACAGCAAAACAAAATCTTTATTCCAGTTATTCCAAGGAGTATGAATAAGTCCAGTTTCAGTAATCTGTACATGAACAAAAGATCGAAATCTATCAATTATGTTTTTTAATGGCGCTGTAACGTAATGGAAATATATTGGTGAAGCAAAAACAAGTATGTCTGCTTCATTTATTTTATGGCTTAATTCTTCCCAATCATCATCTCTAATTGAACAGCGTTTAATTAAATTACATCGTAAACAACCATTGCAATACTTAATATTACTATCCTTAGCTAGGATATGCTCAACATCAACAGAATTGCTTTGAGCGCCTTCAGTAAAGTGTTTTATTAGTGCAGAAGTATTACCGTGTTTCCTTGTACTTCCGTCAAGTATTAATATCTTTTTCATCTGTAATTACTTAGATTTTGTAAAAGAAGTGTCTTTAAAAAAATCGCTCATTAAACTTATTCTACCATTGGTAAAATAAAACCATGTTAAACCTGTGTTTGAATATGAAGTACCATCCGTTTCTTCACCTTCGTTATTCCACATTACACAAGCCTTATTTTCTTGAACTATTACATCAGAAACATTAAACTTTAAAGATTTGTATTTTCGAAATAAAATATTAAAAAACAACATTACACGTTTTGCTCCCTTCATTTGATCAACGGCAGGAAAATTTAAAATTATATCTTCATTAATATAACTTTCGAATTCGGTAAAATCTCTTTTATTAATTGCTCCAAATATACCAACTGCAATTTCTTTTTGCGATAATTTAGTCATGTTTTAATTAGGTTTTATTATTCTGTTGTAATTAGAATCGCTAATTTTGCTAAAAATAATAATTAAAATTTAAAATGTATAAGCATTTATTTGGACCAGTACCATCAAGAAGATTGGGAATGTCGTTAGGTGTTGATTTAGTTCCACATAAGGTATGTTCGTTAAATTGTGTTTATTGCGAATGTGGAGCAACAACAAATCTTACCACAGAAAGAAAAGAATATGTTTCTTTCAGTGAAATCATTGAAGAATTAAATGATTTTTTTAAAAACAACGATAATCCGGATTATATAACCTTTTCGGGAGCTGGAGAACCAACTTTAAATATTCATATTGGGAAAGTTATTGATTACATTAAATCACATTTCTCCAATATTCCAGTGGCTGTTTTAACAAACGGTAGTTTGTTAAGCAAAGCAGATGTAAGACAAGAATTATTAAAAGCGGATTTAATTTTACCTTCACTTGACGCTGCAACTAATAAAGCTTTTAAGAAAATTGATCGACCAAATAATGATTTAGTTGTTGAAGATTATATTCAAGGATTAATTGATTTTAGCAAAGATTTTAAAGGTACTATTTGGCTTGAGGTAATGATATTGCCAGGATTTAATGATGATCTGGAAAATCTGAATTTATTAAAAGAAGCTATTGTTAAAATTAATCCTAAAAAAGTTCAGTTAAATACGCTTGATCGCCCAGGAGTTATTGATAATATTAGAGCTGCGAGCAGAATTGAGTTACAAAACATTATCGATCTTTGGAAATTAGATAACGTAGATATAATTGTTTCATCAGCGATAAGAAAAGATAATAAATCGTTCAGAAAAGATACCGAGAATGCAATACTGGAAACTATTTCCCGACGACCTTGTACGATAGAAGATCTTGAAAAAATACTAGGTCTTCATGTTAATGAAATTAATAAATATCTTGATGTTTTGGATTCAGATAATAAGATTGAAACTTACAGACAAGAACGAGGAATATTTTACCAGTTAAAAAAATAATATTTAAATATTTATTTCAATATTTGCATAAACAGATCAGTAATAATCAATGGACAATTCAGTTTATACTATATCAGCACGGGGTAAAAAATTAAGACAACCTGTAAAAGAATATTTTAACACCTATTTCCCTAATATTCCTTTAAAAAAGATTGATAGTATTTTTGGGTTTATTGAACCTACATCATTATATAGTGGAAGACCATTCCTAACGAGACAAATATCCGATAAGGATTATGAATTTCTGAAGGAAAATAATATCGGTTTAAGAATTCCATTTACAAATCATTACGTTTCGAGAAAGGAATATGAAAGGTATAAACCTTTGTTTAAAAAATATCATAAAAAAGGAAACTCAATTATTATCACTAATGATGATTTCGTAAATTGGCTTAAAGCTGATTTCCCATTGTATAAAATTGAGGCTAGCATTTTAAAAGAGATTGATTCAATTGAAAAGCTTAATAAAGCACTTGATTTATATGACACTGTTGTGCTGCCGATGAATGTAAATTACAATACTGAGTTATTAGAAAATATTGAAGATAAAAGCAGAATAACATTATTTGGAAATGCTGGATGCGCCTTAACTTGTCCAAATCGTATATGTTACGATTACATCTCAAAAAGAAACAAAGTACTTGGGTCTACCAATTTCTTAATTCGTCTTAGTTATTATTACTTCTCATTTTTTGTAAAAAGAAAATGGTGCATGCATAAGGTTAAACCTCGAAAATTACATGGCCTTAAAGATTTCGATATTGATAAATTCTACGAAATGGGTTTTACCCGATTTAAAATGTTAAGAGAGCACGCAGGAAGAAAATCAGGATATTAAATAATAAAGAAGCAGTCTAAAAAGCCTCCTTTTCTGTCATTCTGAGCTTGTCGAAGAATCTCTTCGGGCAAAGATAAAATGTTTCGACAAACTCAACATGACAATAATTAAAAAAAGTAAGTTGTCGCACTGAGTTTATCGAAGTGTAATTAAAAAAAGAGTGCCGTTATTAGCACTCTTTTTTGTCATCTCCAACTTGATTGGAGATCTCAGTATTTGATAAGTATGAGATTCCCGCTTTCGCGGGAATGACATCAAATTATCTTTGAGTCAAACTTTTCCGATACGCTTATTTTAATGATGCTTTTGTGAAAACATGTTCAGGTATTTCTTTATCAAATTCAATATCGACTATTATAAATTCGGTACCGTCGCCTTTTTTAAGCATATCTTTAAAAGTCATTTTATGCGGATACCAACGATTTTCAACTTTCTTAATATCTGATAATTCGAGCCTTTTTAGAAGCTTCCCACTTTTTGCATACAATTCTTCTTTTAATGGAATGTATCGATCTTTATCAACCCAAATTTTACGAGTCTGATAATTTACTTCAGCAGTTTTTGCTTGAAGCTCAACAATCCAGCAATCTCTTTCATCGAAAACCTCTGAGCCTATAACTCCTGCGTCATAATCTTCAAGTAATTCTGCGTTGTCCATCATATCTTCGTACGATAAATCAGATCCCATTAAAGACTGTCGTAACATATGACCTGAAATTTTAATAGTTCGATCTGAACTAGGAGAATAAATCCACAGTTCATCTTCAAGTTTTAACATCTTAGTTCCTTTTTCACGAACAGGTGCAAGATATTCAGTAAATGATTTCTCATCACCTATCCCCCAAGATTTTGCTTCGATAGTTCGGGTTTGTCTTGCACCATGAATAACCATTTTAGAAGTTGAAATGATACTTTTTGATGCCATGTTTTTATCAATTCTTTCCAAGATTTCTTTACCTGTTGGCTCTTGAGCCCATATTAAGGTTGGGATTAAGAATAATAGTATTGTTAGTTTTTTCATTTTTTTAAAGATTTTAATAATTTTATTAAAAAAAACCAGAAAAAGTTGTCATTCCCACGAAAGTGGGAATCTTTTTTTAGATAGTATCAAATAATTCATCCCAATTAGGATTTTTCTTTTCCACTAATTCATTTTTCCATAACCTTTTCCATTTTTTAAGTTGCTTTTCTCTCTTAATTGCGTATTCTATATGTGTGAAATGTTCAAAGTAAACAAGTTTATGAACATTATATTTCTTTGTAAATCCATCAACTTTTTCTTCTTTATGCTCAAAAACTCTTCTTTTTAAATCATTTGTTACACCAATATATATCACAGAATTATTTCAATTTGATATAATGTATATAAAATAATTTGAGTTCCAGGTCATTATAGTTGACTTAAGATTCCTGCTTTCGCAGGAATGACATTTACACAATTTTATGTTTCTAACTCTTTAAATAACGAAGCAGTTTTGCGTTTATAGATTCCTATTCCGGAAAGCATAGTTCCAAGAGTTACAGAAAACAAACCAGGAATAAATCCAATATAATAAGCAGGAGCTGTAATATTTGCTCTAAAAACTCCAGGCATCATCATTTTTGAATTTTTCATAATATCTCCAACATCTATCCCGACTTCTTGTAACCAAAAAGAAAATCCTAGTCCAACCAATGTTCCAAGAAAAGAACCAACAATACCAATTAATATAGCTTCATAAATCATAGAGCGGTAGATATGTCCTTTTTCTTCTCCAATAGCCAAACGAACACCAATTTCACCGTATCTTCTTAATCCACCAATTAATCCTGTATTCCATAACACTATGGACATAGCCATAATGAATATTGTAACAATAATTCCGACAAAACTATCCACATAATCAAAGTAACCTGCCATTATAGAATCATTTTTAAGTCGAGTCATAACCGGTGAGAACTCATCATTTGGATCAGTATATTTCTCATTGAATGTATTTTCTACATTTTGAGCAGGAATATCATCGTAATTTTTCATATCAAGAAAACCAAGCAGTTCTCCACATGCATCTTCCATGTCTAAAGCATTCTGAATTCCGGAAATATCAGCAATCATTCCACTTCGATCCATCATTTGCACACCAAATTCAATAGTTCCTGAAACTACAAAATTCTGAATCGACATCCCTCCATACATTGTTGAAGTAATTAGAGTAACTGATCCACCTATATCAACCTCAAGTTTCTTAGCAAATTCGTCGCTTATTAATACTTCATTTAATTTTTCGGGCAATCGGCCTCTTTTTATTGAGTTTCTTATATTCAGCCTGTCGATTTCTTTGCTGTTTTCAGATATCAAATCAACAGCTATTCCTGCAACAACACCTTGTTTTTTTGTTTCACCAAATTCATCCGGTGCATCTAACAAACCACCAAAATTTATTCGTTGAACAAAGTCCATTGTTGGATAATCTTCCTGCAGATTACTTACTAAATCATTTACCTCTATTAATGCAAGATCGTTAGGTAATTGATTCTTATTCTCAGCATAAGCACGGGTCATAACTTTAACATGACCTGAAGTATAATTTGCCGAAAACTCAATCATATCGCCTAATACTCCTGTAATATAGCAATGTAAAAAGACAGTAAGTGTAACACCTGCCGTAACAACCAGAATTGGTAGCAAACTACGATTCCGGTCCCTTAATAATCCTTTAAATAAAAAACGTATCATTGTATTTTCCCTTTTATTGCGTCAGTTGGTTTCATCTTAGAAATTTTGCGTGCTGGTAAATAGCTCACAATAAGAGTAATTATAAAAACAAGGAATGAAGTTCCTAGAATTAGTCCAGCTCCATATACCGGATAAATGGTTTCTGCAATTGTAATACCCATATCATCAGTTCCAGCCGGCATAGTAAATCCAATTGACATTAACCAAATCAATATTGGTGTTCCAACTATTCCTATGAAAATAACTGCAAGAATAGCGTGCATTGCTCCTTCTACTGTAAACAGACTAACAACCTGTCGACGAGTCATTCCCATAGCTATGTATGTTCCGATCTCTTTTTGCCTTCGGAAAATAGACAATACCTGAGTATCAAAAATTGCTAACATAGCTAAAAGCATAAGAATAAAATACATAACAGATCCACCAACTTTCTTCATCTTCATCATTTCATTCATCTCTGTCATTAAGAAATCAAAATCTTTATAAACCCAACCAGAAATATCTTCGTTCATCTCAAAGTCTTCACCAATAATAAACAATGTTGCTTCATTTGGTGCTTGCATCATTTCCTGAAGTTTATTAATATTGATATACATTTGACCTCCATCAATTGAAGGAACATTACAGTCAAAAATAGCAACAATTTTTACTTCAAGAGCATCAAATGTTCCATTTACATCTCTCCATCGAATTGTTGTTATATCACCTTCTTTTAGTTTACAGTTTTTTGCCATTCTTTTCCCAATTATAGCAGGAATTTCCTCGCTTTCAATATCTAACTCAGCTCCAGGAATTGCTATTACTTTTTGTTCTGGATCAATTCCCTTTAAAAGCATGCCTTGTATTCTTCCATCAGGATATACGGAAGCCTGAGTTAATAATATTGGTGTTACAATTCCCTCTTCTATTGCTTTTTGCATCTCATCAGGAATCTTTGCATGACTATCTTCCAGTGTAAAGAAATCATACGGATCGTAGTTTTCTTGCCAGTACTGACCGTTTCCAACTTCCCAAGCTTGCATATCTCTATTTGCCTGTTCATTCCATCCGTCAAGTATTCCATAATGCCAGATAATCATAAACAAAACAAAAGCCAATACTATTACGTTGAGCCAGGTTCTTAATCCTGCTCCAACCAAATTTCGATAGGCTAATTTTATCGCTAACATGATATTATTCTCCTTTTACTTTAGTAATCTCGTCTTTAACAACTTTTCCATCTTCAAGGCTAATTTTTCTTTTCAGATATTGAATAACCTTATCGTCGTGAGTAGCAAAAATGAAAGTTGTTTTTAACTCTTCATTTAGTTTGAGCATCATTTTTAGGATGTTATGAGAATTTGCTGCATCCAGATTTGCTGTTGGCTCATCGGCTAAAACAATAACAGGCTTTTTAACCATTGCTCTTGCTATTGCAACTCTCTGACACTCACCACCAGAAAGCTGAGCTGGACGCGATTTTACTTTATCGGTTAATCCAACCCATTCCAAAGCATCCATTACAGCTTTTTTACGTTCTGAAGCACTCATATTTAATAATAAAAGTGGAAATTCAACATTCTCATACACTGTATAAACAGGAAGAAGATTATAGGTTTGAAATATAAAACCTAAATGCGATCTTCGAAGTTTAGCAGCCGCTTTTAACGAGAGATTACTTGTTGACTCTCCCATTACAACAGCATCACCTTCTGTTGCATTATCTAAAGAACCAATAATATTAAGCAAGGTAGTTTTACCTGAACCACTGGGTCCAACAATTCCTGTAAATTCTCCTGGATTGATAGTTAAGTTAATACCGTTTAATGCGGTAAACTCTCCCTTTCCTACAGGAAATCTTTTTACAAGATCTTCAATTGTTATTAATGTATTTTGTTCCATATTTATAAGTTAAATGTTTCAAGTTAAAAGTTAAAGGTTTCATATTCTGTAAATTATTCCTTTATTTCTAATTTTTAAATTCTTATTCATAATTGTTTTAGTGATTAAAAACTACCATTAACTGTGCTCCATAACCACCATATAAATTTATTTCTCCAACATTTTGATTTATTTGAAATCTGTCGGGATTCCAGAATGCCATAATATATATCATCCAGTTATCGTATGTCCATGAGAAATTTACAAATCGATAAAAATCATTATTTGTAAAATCATAATAAACCATAGCTTGTAGGTTGTTAATTATATTTATAGGATAACTTAAAGACATTGCTCCAAATCCTATTCCTTGGCCTTTTCCAAAAGCTTCCTCTGAATTTTGATACGTAAAATATTCTCCTATTACACTTAAACCATTTCCTAAAGCAAATGTGTAATCTGCACCTACATTTATTAATCGCTGATAACGTTGAGTTGTAAAATCAAGGTTTTGATAAATTAAGGCACTTTCGAACCAGAATCCAATTTCCCAATCGAATTTACCATCGAGTGCTAAGCGATTTTCAGAAAATGAATTTCTCAATGTAAGTGAATCAGCAAACGACCCCCTTAAATCACCTTCACGATAATGATATGTTGTTGCTATTTCTCCTGATAAAAATGGTAATTGAATTCTTCCTCCTACTTCAGGTATATTCTTTTGCGACTTAAATGTATCCCAACCTTTTAGTTCATCATTTCCAATCAAACCCCACAACCATACATTTGCATTGTTTAAAAAGTAATAGCGAAATAGTAATCCATCGACACCTGCTGTCATTTGCAAAGGATCGCGAGGATCAATTTGATCGAACCACATTAACGGCCTTAAAATGCTTGCAGAACCAAAATTAAGCTTTTGTAAACCAGCTCTTAGCTCAAACTGATCTCCTGCTAAACGAAACCAGCCTCTGTAAGGTTGAATATTACCATCCCAATCTATACTATCATTACTCCATAATAATGATGATCCGTATATATTTAAGGTAAACTCTGCATCCAATGTTAAGTTATTTTCAAACTGCTTATCTAGCATAAGAGAAGGCAAATACCTTGCTCCTGCCTGCATAGCAAAAGGATCATCAGGATTTACAGTTACCCAGCCAATAAGTTGTCCTTTATCATCAATAAGCTGCGCATTTGAAAGTAACCCAAAAAGCATTATTACAAGAAATAAAATAATATGTTTATTAAAATCCTTCATTGTTATTTTCTTGGTAATACTCCATAAAAGAAAAAATTATTCAACTCCATAATCATTTCATTTGGAGTCGAATATATTCCTGATAATCTCTGATCTTTAGCCATTTCCATCATGTGATTCATAAAGTATAATATGAACTCAGGCTTTATATCCTTTCTAATTTCTCCCTTTTTCTGAGCCTGTATATAGTCATTCAATATTATTTGTATATTATTTTGCGCAGTTTCATTAAACATTTTCTTTAACTCATCAATATCACCTTTTAAAATATCATTGTAAAACTCCGGACTTAAATTTTCTGTTTGTTCTCGCTTTAACTCCATAGATTTTTCAACCTTTTCCACAAATGGTATATCACTATCCATAATAGAACGATATTTTTTCATACCTTTTTTTACTTCCAATTCATAAATCTTTTTTACTAAATCGATTTTATTTTTAAAATGCTTGTAAAATGTCATTTTGCTCACTTTAGCTTCGCGAGACACTTCTTCTATCGTAACTCGTTTAAAACCATACTTCCAGAAAAGTTCTTTTGCTGCAATTAGGATTTCTCTCAATTTTTGATCTTCTATACTTTCCATTTCTTATTGTACGTATTTTGTCTTTCTTTACCCATTTCGTACAAATTACGTAATTTTATAAATGCCTGTCAAGTTTTTTTAAAACTTTTTGATTTAAAAATTTAAATTCGTTATTTTTATATATTCCAAAACTTTGATTATGACAGCAACAGAACTCCATAAAGACATAATAGAATTTTGCATTAAAAATGCAGATGAAGAAATCGTAATTAAATATTCACGTTATTTTAAAGGTGGGTTTAATGGTTATGGATTACATAAAGACCTAATCCCTAATAAAGTAAAAGAGATTAAAGCTCAGCCCTGGTGTACAATTGATCTTGTTTACGGTGTATCAAAACTGCTTGTACCTGAAGAAAAATTCGAACTTCCTTCTTTTGCTATGAGTTTGTTAAATGAGTTTTCAAAAAAATTTGATTATAAAACATTTCAGGAATTAGAATTATGGTTCTCCATTGGAATAAATAATTGGGCTCATGTTGATGGTTTAGTTCAATTATTATTTCCAGTATTTTGGAAAAAAGAAATCGTTAAGCTTAACGACTTATCTTCCTGGCGAAAAGCCGAAAATAAATTTCAACGTCGTTGTGTTCCTGTTGCTATGATTAAACTTTTAAAACATGATACAGATTTACCAAAATTGTTTGGTTTTATTGATTCAATGATGATGGACTCTGAACGTGAAGTTCATCAAGGATTAGGTTGGTTCTTGCGTGAATGTTGGAAAAGAGATCGCAAGTTAACTGAAGAATTTCTTTTAAAATGGAAAAACGATTGTGCTCGATTAATAATTCAGTATGCTACAGAAAAAATGACTAAAGAAGAAAGACTGGCATATAGAAGAGATAAAAAGTAAAAGCATATCTAAATAACAAAAAAATGTCTGTACGTCGACATCCCGATAGCTATCGGGACAGCATGACAATTTTCTGTAAATCAGTTTATCACATTTCTACATCCTTCGACAAGCTCAGGATGACATAAACATTTTAATACATTTATCATTTTGAGCCTGTCGAAAGGTGAACATCCTGGTTTATTATTAATACTCTTTTTTAAACCTGAACTGAAATTTTCAAGACTATGGGGTTTACCAATATCTCAAAGTCTTTATAAGCAAGTTTAATTAACTCTGAATGTGATCCAGCTGCAAATGCTATCTCTTTACCTTTTGTTAGGGATTCTGCTACATAAACTTCCATTTTATATAAGTTCCCAAAAGGAGGCATTGCACCAACTTCGCATTTAGGAAACATTTCTATAAAATCATCTTCGTCGGCTAATTGTACTGTAACTGCTCCGCTCTCTTCTTTTAATTGATTAAAATCTATTTTATACGATGCAGGCAGCACAACCATAGTCATTTTCTCATCCATTTTTACCATAACAGTTTTAGCAAGTTCATTTCCTGACACGTGAGCACGCGCTGCAACTTCCATAGCTGTATAAGCTGGAGAATGACTTATAATAACATATTTAATATCGTTATTATCTAAATAATCTTTTATTTTTTTTATCGGCATAATAATACAAATTTAGTGTGGGAATTAAACCTAATTATGCACGTTATAGAACTTATAACGAAGTAGAGATTTGTAGAATTTCTTTGTGTATATTTGATAAGCTATATACTGTAAATTTACGAAACAACAAGTCTAAAGTCAATTATAATGAGCTATAATAAAATATTAAACAACTTAGGTCCTTGTGGATTAAACTGCTCAAAATGCGCTGCATTCGTTGAAGGTTCTATAAAAAAACTCAGTACAGAACTACAAGAAAAATTAGGAAACTTTGATGCTTATGCAGAACGATTTGTTGATCTGCTTGATGAACCTGTATTTAAGAAATATCCCGATTTTAAAGAAATGCTTAATCATTTTTCAAATGTTGAATGCAAAGGATGTAGAAACGATGAATGTAAACTCTTTACAAGCTGTAAAGTAAAAAAATGCTCAAAAGATCATTCTGTTGACTTCTGTTTTCAATGTACAGAGTTTCCTTGCTCAAAACACGGTTTTGATGAGCATCTTGAAAAACGTTGGATTGACATTCAAAATAATATGAAGATGAATGGTATTGAAAGCTACTTTGACGAAATAAAAGATTTATCGAGATATTAGATGTAAGATGTGAGTATCAAGATATAAGCTATTAGTTTTAGGATATTTTAGTTCTTTAATCCATATAATACTAATGTATTTTAGTTAATAAGATTCTATATCAATGCGGAATAAAACAAGTTTCATTTCTTATTATTTACTTCCTTGGTAATAAGTTAAATACAAAAACTAAAAATATGTTATTTAATACTTGTGTCTTGATACTTTTATCTTGTGTCTTGACACTTGATTCTAATCAACTTAACCTTTTTGCAATATCCTCTTTATAATTTCTACCGATTGTAAACTTTCTATCTCCTATTTCAACGTACGATGAAGTAAAGACATCAATCTTTGTTAAATTAATTATGTACGATCTATGAATTCTTAGAAAGTCATTTGAAAGTTCTTTCTCAATTGCACTAAGACTTTCATAGCAAATGATTGAGAATTCGGAGGTATGCACTTTAATGTAATTGTCAAGACTTTCGATAAATTGAATTTCAGAAAACTTGATTTTATAATTTTTCTTATCTGCTTTTAGAATAATGAAATCTTTATTATTAGCTTTATTTTCAACATTTTGCTTTGGCTTAATATGCGACAGAAATTTATTAATTGCTTTTAAAAACCGTTCAAATGAAATAGGTTTCACTAAGTAATCAAGAGCATCTAAATCAAAAGCATCGACAGCAAAATTACGATATGCGGTAGTAAATATTACTTTCGGCGGATTTGACAAGGATTTTAAAAACTCTATTCCAGAAATTCCAGGCATATTGATATCTAAAAAAAGCAAATCAATGTTTTCAGTATTTAATACTTCAATTGCATCAATAGCCTTTGTAAAACCATTTACACATACTATTTGATCAAACTTATCGAGATGTTCCTGAATCACTTTGATTGCAATAGGCTCATCATCAATAATAATACATTTATATTTAGGTTTTGCTGTCATTTAGTTTAAATCTATTTCTAAATCTACTTTATATATTTTTTTATCATCCGACATATTAAGCTGAAACTTATCTTTATAAACTAATTCTAATCGTTCTCTACTATTCCTATGCCCAATCCCTTTCCCTTCTTGATTTAAATACCTGTCTTTTTTTGTATCTGAAACACTATTTTCGATTTTAAAATGAAGCTTTTTCCCATTTAATTCAAGATCAATATGAATAAAGCTTGTTTCCGGATCGTGAAATCCATGTTTAAACGCATTTTCAACAAATGGAAATAAAATTAAAGGAGCTATTTCAATATCGTTATTATTTGCAGAGAAATTTAACATCACATTAAAAGATTCATCGTGCCGGATACGTTCAAGCTCAATGTAATTACTAATGAATTTAATTTCGTTTTTTAAAGAAACATTCGGTTTGTCACATTCATAAAGCATATAATCTAATAGCTCAGATAATTTCATTATCACATCGCGTGAGCTATCTGTATTTTCCTTAACCAACCCATACAAATTGTTTAACATATTAAACAAGAAGTGCGGATGAATCTGACCTTGCAACAACTTTAAATTAGCTTCTTTTAATTTGAGTTCTGTTAATTGCTTTTGTTTCTCGATGTCATTTTTTTCAATCAACCTTCGATACGATTCCTTTATAAAATGAATTACTGCAGCTAATATTACTATAAGGTAATTTCCTGCAATTAAAATTACAATATCATCTCTTTGAGGAACTATTGCATTTGGCAAGGTAAGAGCACTATATATTAAAATCAGAAAAACAGAAATTGAAATAATCCATAAAGTTACAACGATAACAGCTAACAAAATATATGTAAAAAGAAAAATCTTAGCTTCAAATAAATATCTAGGAATTAGATAATTGTTTATAAGCAATGTAATAAAGTAACTCGCAACTATTAATAAGCTTACAAGTATTATTCTGATCTGAAAATCATAGTTACGATTGCTGAAAATAAAAAACAATAGTAAAGCCGCAAAAAGCCAATAAAGTAATTGCATGGCCCAACTACTCCTTTTAGTGAAAATATTATATAACTTTTGATCATCCATATCGTAATTCAAAGATAATATATAAAATGTGTCGTAGCCTATTGCTGCAAGAATTTTATGTAAACAACAATTTCTCCACCCCGAATGAAAATATTGCATTTAGGTATCATATTTTGTTATCTACAATATAAAAGTTTACATTGGCATAAATACTTTTTTAGTTTGATTAATCGGTTATAACATTGGCATAGTATTAATCAAAAACAATAAATAATGATAGTAGAACATTTAATTATTGGTGGAATTTACTTTATGTTACCTATTTACCTTATTTGGGTAACCGTAATATATTTAAGCGTTAAATTTCTTGTTGCTTATAAAGCTAAGAATATTGATCTTAATAAATTGAACAAACTAAATTCTGCAATTCTTTTTTTAGGAAGCTTTGCATTCTTACTTGGGCTTTTTGCCCAAATTCTTGGACTTTATGGCGCTTTAATTTCAATTCAAGCAGCAGGTGATATTTCTCCAGCTATAATGGCTGGTGGTTTAAAAATATCTTTTTTAGCTCCTCTTTATGGATTTGGTATTTTCTTGATTTCAGGAATTGTTTGGTTTGTTTTTAGAAACCTAATTAGAAAATAAATACTTTCTTCTAAAATCTTGTCTTATTTCTTTATTACATCATGTTCAATAGGCTTTTTAAATAATAGCTAATAAGTTTTTATCTATTAAAAATCTATTGTGCATTTCATTCAAAAAAATCAAAAAATGTAAATTATGAAAAAATATATATTATTACTTCTCTTATCACTTGCATCCTTAGCTTGTATTCAAGCCCAATCGACAAATAAAAATATTGAACAAGGTAGTTATGCAAGCATAAATGGCTTGAACATGTATTATGAAATTCATGGATCAGGAACACCATTACTATACTTACATGGAGGAGGCTTATGCACAGAGGCACACCGAAATGAGATTAATTTTCTTTCTAAAAGCTACAAAGTTATAGCAGCAGATAGACAAGGACAAGGTCGAACCGCAGATATTGACAAAGAAATTTCATATGAAGGAATGGCCATTGGTCAATTAGAATTATTAAAGCATTTAAAGATTGACAGTTGTTTTGTTTACGGCAACAGTGATGGTGGACCCGTTGCACTTTATATGGCTATTAAATCACCAAAAACAGTGACTAAATTAATTGTGGAAGGTACTAATTACCAATATAGTGGAATAGAAGATAATTGGACAGAATTATTAAAATCTGTAACACCGGAAATGTATCAAAATGATTTCTTTAATGCATTATCGCCAAATGGTTCTGAATATTGGCCAACAATGCTTTCAAAACTGAAAAATATGTGGTTAAATTCACCTACTATTACTACTGTAGAACTTAATGATATTACTTGTCCGACTTTAATTATTGTAGGAGATAGAGACATGATAAAAATTGAACATACTGTTTCTCTTTATAAGGCTATACCAAATTCTAGTTTGTTTATAGTACCGTTAACTTCTCATGGCGCAATGGAAGAAAACCCTGATATTGTTAGACCCGTAGTTCTAAAATTTTATAAATAAATGAAAAACAATAAAATGAAAAAACTTATAATAATAATTACCTGCATCATTTTTTCTGGGAATCTATTTTCCCAAAATTATAATAGCAAACAACTTGAAGTTGTAGCAAAAATTTGGGGCGAGTGCTATTTATTTCATCCATCGGTTATAAGAGCCGACAGAAATCTAAACTGGGAACAAGAATTAGTAAAATTTCTTCCAGCAATCAGCAATGAGGTTTCAAAGGAAGAGTTTTACAATCTTTTAAACTCAGAGTTACTTTCTAAGTTAAACGACCCGATGACCTGTGTTCAAAAAGCAATTGACAACATAAATCCCAACTCTCAAAATGCTAATTTTCAATCAAATGAAAACTATCATTACTTTGCAGTTTCGAAAAATCACTTAGAATCATCAACATTATGGACCGAATTTGACAGTTTAGTAACAAAAACAATGTCTCAAGCTTTAGTTCTTGATTTAAGAATCTATTCAGAACTTAGCTTAAATCCACATAAGAAATCATATTTTGAACGTATCGCATCATTACTAATTGAATCACCTATAAGCTTGGGATCTTTAGTATCACGAGAACATTATGGCTGGGATGAATTTAATGATTGGTGGTACTACGAACAACAATGGAAAATTGTAAATAATGGCATACTTAATCCTTTAAAAATGGATGCTCCAAGGATTCAATATCAGTATCCAGAAATTGATTTAAACTCCTTTGAAACAATTCAGCAACCAGTTTATTTTATCGTAAACAAAAATTTTATTTCATATTATTTACCATTGTTAAATGCCTTAAAATTAAACAGACCAAACACCTACATTCTTTATGAAAATACAGGGAAAGTACAAGCTCCATGGTATTCAAAAACAATTAAATATGATTTTGGAGATTATGAGTTCATTTTGAATCCTAATTTTACAATTAATAATAAACAGGCTGATTTAATCTTTGATTATTCGTCAGATTCCATTAGTGTAATTGATATCAATAATTTAATTAGAAATGAAACTCAAAATGATAAAATAAAAGATTCTGATTTTTCATTTGACATTATTCAAAAACCATATCCAGATTCAAAAAATCCTTTAACTAATGAAGAAAAAATTTTAGGAATCATAAAAACATGGACAATTGTTAAACACTTTTATGTGCATCATGCTCTTGCATCTGAGAACTGGAGTAAAATGCTCGAACCATATTTATTAAAAGCTCAAGATTGTCATAGCGACAAAGAGTATTATGAGTTGATCCATAATATGATGAGCAAATTAAATGATTCTCATGTATCAACTTATCATCCTTCAATTCTGGATTTTTCCAAATTATTTGTTGCTCCTGTACAATTTGAATGGATCGAAAATAGAGTAATCGTAACAGCGGTTGACCCAAAAATTACAAATGATTTTGATATTCTGCCGGGAGATGAAATATTAAGTATTGATGAAAAGTCAATAGAACTAATTCTTAAAGAACAAAAAATACATATTTCTGCTAGTAATGAGCAATCATTTTATAGTATTTTAATAAATCCAGGGTATTTTATTAATTCCCCTGAAATACCTATGAAATTATCAATTAAAAGAGAAAAGAAAGTTCAAAAATTTGAAGTGCCAAGGACAACTCCTATATATCAATTTATGGGATTTGGCGACAACAGGCCAGCATTCGAAATTAAAGAGGGCAATATCGGTTATTTAAATTTATCTGTGTTAACAAATTCGAAGGAACTTGAAAAGCAACTTCGCGAAATGAAGAATACAAAAGCTATTATTCTTGATTTACGTAATGGTTATCCTACTGATGATTATTCCCAATTTATTGAAATGCTTGCAAACAACCCTATTAAAGGTAGAATTGAAAAAACACCAATTATATTTGCTAATAAAAACAATAGTAAAGTGGTAGAAGAAAGTCAAAATGAATTCCAACCTGATTCTTCGTTTATTTATAAAAATCCAATTGCTGTATTAATAGATAAATCGATGGTAAGCCGACCAGAAGATATTGCTATTCAATTAAAACAAATTGAAAACCTATTTTTTGTGGGAGAACAAACACAAGGTACAGATGGTGAAATGACAAAAATAAGTTTGCCTGGTGGTGGAGAAACTTCATTTACCGGACAAATCATAAAATTTGCTAATGGTGATCAATTTCAAGGAATTGGAATTACACCTGATTATAAAGTAGAGAAAACAATTAAAGGTGTTAAAGAAGGAAAAGACGAAATTCTTGAACAGGCATTAAAAATTATTTCTAAAAAAATATCACAAGATTAAATAGATTAAAATTATAAAATCAAGCATTCCACAATAGAATGCTTGATTTACTTTTTTTACTAATTACTAAGCCAACAATTTTAATTCTTTACAGTTTTAATCCAATCGATCACAAATTCCATAACTTCTTGATCAACCGTTTCTTTTATTTCTCCGTACTCTTCAATTGAACCTGTTTTACATGTTTGAAATAAATGATTTTTATTCTCAAATAACTTTATTGTGTAATTCGTGTTTCCTGCATCAATTAAAGCTTTTTCTATACCTTTCAAATTTTGAGGTAAAACTTGCGAATCTTTATCTCCATTTAAAGCAAGTACAGGACATTTGAGCTTGCTTAAATCATCGTAAGGATTATAAAATAAGTCAAACTTATGATTAGGTTTAAGCCAATAATAAAAATCTTTTGGATTTAAAGGCACTGATAATTCCAGAATTTTTTTATCTTTTTCATTCAATTTTTCAACATCTGAATTAAAAGTTGCCATTTTTTCTGCAATTTTTATTCGAGCAATACTATCATTAGTTTCTGTTCTTACAATTTCGAAACCAGCCACATTTATTTTATAATTTAATTCAACACCAAACTCACTCACACCAATTTGAGGATAAGCGATCTTACATTGTTCGTAAATAGTTTCATTTAACGGAATAGCTGATCCTGCCATTAAAACTACAAATTTAACATCATTTGATTTCACAGCAGCGATTGGAGCGATATCTGCTCCCAAACTATGTCCAATAAGTCCAATACGTTTAACATCAATATCATTTCTAGTTTTAAGATAATTTACACCAGCCACTACATCATCCGCTAAATCTCTATTATCAGCTTCATGAAAACTACCGGTTGATTCACCTACTCCCCTATCATCAACTCTTAACACTGCAATACCTGCATTAGTTAAAATATCAGCCCATACTAAAAATACTTTATGTCCAAAAATACTTTCATCACGATCATTTGGTCCTGATCCGGTTATTAATAATACTACAGGATATTTACCATCTTTTTTTGGTCGTGTAAAAGTTCCTGCAATTGTAACACCTGCTATTTCATTATTAAATGTTATATCTTCGACATAATATGATAAAGGCTGTTTTGGTTCTTGTGGCCTTTGAGGCTTAGCAATAGGCAATTTATCAACTTTATTTAAACACAATTGCCATGGTTTGTTTTTCCCTTGAGTCATTCCTCCACTTATAGAATCGTTTGTTTCTATTTTTCCAGAAAAGATAGAATTTAAACTATTTATAGTCATATTAATGTTTTTCCCATCAAAGTTTATTTCTTCAACATTAATATCAAAAGCACCTTGATCTAAACTGTGCATTATTGCTAAAAAGCTTTTCTCTTCATTTTCTGTAATTTCAAATGCCATCGATAATTTTACATTTTCATTAATAATCAAATCACCTACCCAGATTCCTTCTATATTATTTACAGTTTGAGAAAAAAGAAAATTCGTATTAAAAGAGAATAGTGTTATAAACACCAACGAGATTAAATAATTAATTTTTGTTTCCATAATTCATCATATTTGTTAATAATTAATTTAAAGTTTTGATGAATCGAAGAAAATTCAAATCTTCTCTATTAAAAAAACGAATCAACCTAATACTAAATATTTTATTCTAATTATAGCTTTAAACATTTATATCATAATTCAAACAAAATACCTACTAATTGAAATAAAAAATAACCTAATTTATCAACAACATCTTTTACTAACTAGCGAATCTGTTATCTTTATCGAACTTTAATTATATATCTATGAAAAAATATATCGAGACGGCTTTACATATTTTCTTCTGGCTAACAGGTTTTATTCTTGTTACTAGTGTGGTTAAAAACATCTCTCCATTTAGTAAATCCGATGGTACATTGTTTTATCCTATAGTTTTCGGTACGATTATAAACATTGGTTTATTTTATTTAAATGCTTTTGTTTTTACACCATATTATATACATAAAAAGAAAATTCTTAAATTCATTATCCTGTTTATTGCATGCTTTCTTTTGGTCTCTTTATTTGAAACAGTTGTAGATTACTTTTTCTTCATGAATTACTACTCTACAGAACATGAACCATTCTTTGCACAGTTTATCACTAATGGATTTTTAAATCTTGGAGTTTTAATTTTTTCGCTAGGATATGGGCTTACCAAGAATTGGTTTAAGAACGAAAAAGCAAACCAGAAATTAAAAGAAGATAAACTTTCTACAGAATTAGATTTTTTAAAAGCCCAATTAAATCCACATTTTCTTTTCAATGTATTAAACATGGCTTTTTCAAGTGCAACAAGTAATGGAGATGGAAGAACAGCCGATATGATTGAAAAACTTGCTAGTCTAATGCGATATATGCTATATGAAAGTAATGTAACTTATATTGAGCTAAGTAAAGAAGTTGATTATATAACTAATTATATTGAATTACAAAAAAAACGTTTGTCTGTTGAACTTCCTGTTAAAATAAACTTTAAGATTGATGGAGATATTAACAAAGGAAAAATAGCGCCCTTACTATTGATACCCTTTATAGAAAATGCTTTTAAATACGGAATAAAACTAGGTGTGAAATCGGAAATTAATATTAATTTAACAGTTAATGAGTCTGATTTTGAATTCATTGTTACTAATAGCCTGATTAATATTTTAGGTAATAACTCAGATAAAAATTCTGGACTTGGTTTGAAAAACGTAAAAAAGAGATTAGAAATTCTATATCCTTACAAACATAAGCTTGAGATTACTAAAAATAACAAATATTCCGTTACTCTTAATTTAACATTATAAGCTACTATATATGAAATGTATTGTAATTGATGACGAACCATTTGCTTTAAATTTAATTCGTGATTATGTATTAAAAACTCCTTATTTAGAATTAATTGAAACATTTTCAAATCCATTTAAGGCATTAAATTATTTAACAAATAATCAACCAGATATTATTTTTCTTGACATTAACATGCCTGAACTTTCTGGTATTCAGTTATTAAAATCACTTCCTTATCAACCAAATGTAATTTTCACAACTGCTTATCCAGAATACGGAGCTGAGAGTTATGAATATAATGCAACTGATTACCTGTTAAAACCGGTTAAATATGAAAGGTTTCTTAGAGCTGTAAATAAAGTCAACAATACTGAGAATGTGAACCCTGTTGAAAATCAAAAAACCACTATTAAAGAAAAAGACAATGATATATTTGTTAAAAGCGGTACACAAATACATAAAATAAATATAGATGATATTCTTTATATTGAAGGTGCTGGTAACTATATGACTTTCTATACCAAAGAAAAAAAGATACTATCTCTTTTAAAAATGACAGAAGTGTTAGACCTTTTGCCTACAAAAAAATTCGTTCGAGTACATAAATCATATATTGTTTCATTAAAACATATTGATATAATTGAAAAACATCGTGTAATAATTAACAAAAAAAGTATCTCAATTGGTATTACTTATAGAGAACATTTTTTTTCAAAATTGAAGAATTAAAAATAAAATGAAAATTGAAAATATAAAAGCTTCAGACTTAGTAACGAATAAATGGTCTGGCGGTACTACAACACAACTTGCTATTTATCCGAAAGACGCTGAATATAAAAAGCAGGATTTCCTGTTCCGAATTAGCACTGCAACAGTTGAAGTTGAAGAATCGACATTTACCAAATTACCTGGAATATCAAGAAAATTAATGATTCTTGATGGGGAAATCAAAATAGAACATCAAAAGCATTATTCAAAAACACTCAGAAAATTTGAGCAAGATAGCTTTGAAGGTGATTGGGACACCAAAAGTTTTGGAAAAGCTACAGATTTTAACTTAATGACCACAGGAAAAGCAAAGGGTAATATTGAATCTCTAATTTTAGAAAAAAATAAAAAAACTCAGTTTGGCTCAGATTTCAATTATTTAGGACTGTATATTTATTCTGGAGAAATAGAATTGACTGTAAATCAAAAACATTTAAAAATTTCTCAAGGAGATTTCTTATCCATAATTGGCTCAGATAAAAAGGAACTAGAAATTTTATCAGATAATCTCTCTGAAATTATATTAACCCAAATTAGATTCAATTAATTTCTTAAAAGATGTAAATTCGAGTTTCAAAATTAGAATCCCTTATATGAAGAATATTCTCGTAATTGCACTTTTACTTACTAGTAGTATTTCCTTTGGACAAAAAATTAGTTATAGCATTTCGGCAAGTTATAATCAAGCTTTCATTGAAGATATTAAAAAAGATTTATTTGATTCTCCTTCATTACCCTACATCACAAATGGGACGTATCCCACAAAAGTTGGGTATATACTTGAAGATTATTCTTCAAAGTCAGGTGGAAAAATCAATTTAAAACTAAACTATCATATAGCTTCTATTTTCTTCCTCGAAACTGGCATTCAATTTAGTTTAGTTCGCTTTAATAAATTTACATCAATTAATATACCAACATCCTCAAGCTCAAATCAGAAATTAATACCATATTCTACCATGCCAGATACTGAATATGAGTCATTTAATATCACTTCTGATTCTCAAGGATATTCTACTCATGATGTTATAAGGATTGGCAATCAGTCAATACTTTACACTGAAATTCCATTGAACTTTGGAGTTTCATTTTTTGATAAGAAGCTGAATTTTTCAATGGGTGTTTTAACTTCATTTATGACATACTCTCTTGTTTACACACAAATAATAGAAAACGATTATTCAGGAGAAGATTTTACGCAAATTCTATTAAGCGGAATTATTGAAATGGATTATCAAATCTACAGAAACATTGGGATTAATGTAAACTACACACATTCATTTAATCCTGTACATGTTGAAAATGCAAGTATTGGTAAACCTAAATTAAATATTTTCTCGCTTGGTTTATCCTATCACTTTTCAACAAAATCATAATAACTAAACAGAAAGCTTATTATATTTGTTTTAATTAAAAAGATACAGATATGACAAGTCAAGAAGTATTAGATCAGTTAAAGGAATTTGGCAACGAACAAACTAAGAAGATTTTTACTCGTCATGGAGCACAAGAACCTTTTTATGGAGTAAAAGTTCAGGATTTAAAAAAGATTCAGAAAAAAATTAAGAAGAATCATGAATTAGCCATAGAACTTTATGATACAGGAAATTCTGATGCAATGTATTTAGCAGCTCTAATTTCCGAACCGCAAAAAATGTCGAAAGAGCAACTTCAAAAATGGGCAGAGAATGCTTATTGGTATATGCTTAGTGAATATCCGGTTGCATGGACAACTGCTGAAAGTGACTTCGGTTGGGAACTAGCTTTAGAATGGATAAATTCTGATAAAGAAAATGTTGCATCAGCGGGTTGGGCAACACTTTCATCTCTTATTGCAATAAAAAATGATGAAGATATTGATTTTAAAAAAATTGAAGAACTACTTGATTTCATTTCTAAAAATATTCATTCATCACAAAACAGGGTACGATATACCATGAATGGATTTGTAATTAGCGTAGGTGCATACTTAAAACCCTTACTTGACAATTCGAAGGAAATTGCAAAACAAATAGGAAAAGTAGATGTAGATGTGGGAGGAACTTCATGTAAAGTACCTTTAGCAACTGAATATATTGAAAAAGTAGAATCAAGAAACAAAATTGGAGTTAAACGGAAAACATCATTTTGTTAAACCCTCAGCTCGCGCGGACATGTTGTTCGTAACAGCACGTAATTAACAGAATAAAAAAACCCGATAAAAAATTCGAGCTTAGATTTCATTATGATTAAAAGTTATTCTGGAAAATCATATTCCTTAGCTTCATAATATTCAATTGGTTTATATTCTCCAATTATTTTTATATCAAAAGCTTCTTCTTCATCTCTTTTACAAATCTTTATTCCATCTAAGAGCCACTTATCATTTTCTTTAATAAGTATAAAATACATTATATCAAAATTATTTTCTAAAGAAACTTCTGCATCCAAATTTTTATATATTGCTTTTTTTTCATTAACAATATGAATACGTACCTTGTGATAATCTATATAATCCTGCTCTGACATATATTGCGATGGATCTTGATTAATAAATTCATCAAAACTGTTAAGGTCATCTCTATCTGACAATATGTATAGCATTGTCTTTCCTATTTCATGTTGAGTCATTACATAACCAATATTTAATGGATCATTTAGCGATTTATTAAAGGATAAAGTTCTATTGTAATAATTTATAGTTAAAAGACTTTTAAATTCTTTATTATTTAACCCATTCTTTATAACACTCAATCTAAGTGAATCATTTATAGACTCATATTCTCTTTCACCATCTTTTATTATATACCATTCAAAGCCATCCCATTTTGTGTAAAATATTTCCTTATTAGTTTTTAAATAAACTTCATTAAATATCTTGATAGTTTCAAATAATTCATTTCTCAACTTATTTTCATCAGCAACTTTTTCTTGCATTATATTTTTATTTTGTTTCAAATCTAAAAGTGATTGTATTTTATTTTCAACACTAAATGAAGTGTTAAATAGTAAATATAGAATTAATATTACAGCGTGTTTCATAACTTTATAAATTTGATTAATAGCTACTGCTCCTTTAAATATTTCTCATTCTCTTTAGTCACTTCTACTCCCGTCATTTCAAAATGCCATGTCTCTCCTGTTCCTCCATCTCTTATTAATCCAAATTGTAATGCAATAAGATCAACCATTCCTTCAGTTTTAAGTACAAATTTCTTACTATTTATATCAATAGCCTCTCCAGTCTTATGATTGGTTACATTTGGTCTTGCACCTGCCATGTTTGGCATTCTATGTAGTGCAACTGAATATCCTTCTGAAGCAGCCGCTGTTGAACTTCCCCGCTGCCGCACGATTAAATCGTGTGGTCATTAGTATCTAATAACAATAATACCATCAATTAATCCTTTCTCACCAGCATAGTCTCTGGCACTACTATATACATAATCTTCAGGATGATAAACTAATCCTTCTTCTACAGGATTTTGATGAATGTAACTAATTTTTTCATTTATTACTTTGCTACTCCACAACTCTATGGGTTTATTATCATGCCTCCAAAATTGATATTTTTTGACATTCGAAGATTTTGAACCAGCTTTCATAAATTGTTCTAGTAACCATTCTTTACGGCTCTCTTTTGGATTAACTGTAATTAAATTTACAATTTTTTTACTTGTAAATCGCTTAAAATCTCCTAAAAGCAATTCAGGCTTTTGACCATCTATACTTCTAAAAATTAAATGGACATGATTCGTCATTAAGCAATATCCAAATATTATTAAACCTTTATTTCTTTGACAATATTTTAATGATTCAATAATTAATAACTTTTGATTTTTTCTTCTAAAAACGTCGACCCAACTTACAGTTGCAATAATTATATAATAGGCTTTATAGTTATCTCTTATCTTATATTTGTCTGACATATATTAAATATAGTAAGAATAACCAGAATGTTTAATAAAATCGTTGAGATATTGCACAGACTACATGTCCGCGCGAGCGGGTGGCTTTATATTATTAATTTGTCAATCCGCTCATTCCGAATTACATTTATATCGCCATTACCAATAAATAACTCTTCGATAGTTTCCCAGGATTCAATATCTTTTTCACCACTTTCTTCAACGTATTCTCCCAACCTATAAAAATCATGAATAATTACTTTTCCATTTTTAAAAATTTTGCTATCCGTATACCACTCACACCACATTGGAGATTCTGAAAAAGATGAATTATGTGCTAACTGAAAACAAGAATAAGGTCTCTTATTTTTAAAAATTGTTGCAAAAATTATTTCTGGACCTTGATTTCCATCCGAATATGCTAAAGACCACGTATAAATTTCTATCCCCGACTCTAATGTTAGTTTATGTAATGCCAATAACTTAATTTCATTAAACTCCCAATACTGTTCTTCAATTTGTTCCTCAGAAACATTATTCTGTCTTAGCGAATCTATTTCAATTAAAGCACGTACTACTTCATTATTTGAATATTTATCTAAGTGAATTACATTTTCATATAATTCTTTCAGCAAACTTGCATCAAAAGCATTGTAATTATTATGAAGAATATCTTCAAACAACTCAGAATCTGTTTTGTATGGAAACTCATTATAATTTACAAAAAGCGTTTCAATATTTGGTGAAGCACTAAATGACAATAAGATTAACCCTAATATTACATAGGATTTTCTCATGTTTTTTAATTCAGATTTTCTAATAAATGGTAATTTAGCTTTTCATTTAATTAGTTTTAGATCCTATTCTTCAAATTCAAAAGTTTCGGCCTTATAATACTTAAGAGGTTTTGATTTACCAATTAACTTTAAATCAAACTCTTCTTCTTCTTCTGGTTTACATAAAATAATATCATCTAAAAGCCATTTACCATTTTCTTTAATAAATTTGAAATAAAAAATATGATGATACAAAGAAATACTCAATTCATCTTCCGTATTTTTATAAAATACAACAGAATCATTTAGCAAATGAATTCGTGCAATATGATATTTTTTATAGTCCATTTCAGACATATAATATGAAAAATCATCACTTTGATCATAATCAAAGGATGAATTCAGAGAACTCCTTTTTACAAGTATGCTTTTCATACTTTTTCCAGAATAATCCTGAATTAATAAATACCCAAGACTTATTGGGTCTTCCAAAGTATTCATTAAATCTTTTATTTTTTTTTCCAAATTATTTGATATTGCGTTTTTAAAGTCCGAATTTTCTATTGCGTTTTTTAAAATAGGAATTCTAATAGAATCATCTATTTTATCACTTGTTAAAGCATTATCCTTTATAAAAAACCATTTATATCCCATACTTTTAGTATAAAATATTTGTTTACCTGAATTCTTGAAAACCTGGTCAAACTTATAAATAGTTTGATATACTTCCTCCTTAATACTATCATTCTGTATCATTTCATTATCCTTTTGCTGATTCTGTGCATTCATACTACATGAAGTCAATAAAAGTATGCTTATAAAAATATAAGATAATTTCATTCTATTCTTTTTTCGTTTCCTGTTTTTTTAAGTACTTCTCATTTTCTTTTGTAACTTCGACTCCTGTCATTTCAAAATGCCATGATTCTCCTGCTCCTCCACTGCGTATTACACCAAATCTTAAACCTATTAAATCAATCATTGCATCTGTTCTTAATATAAATGCTTCTTTGCTCACGTCAATAGCCTCACCACCAACATGATTACTTGTAGATATATTTTTTGATGAAGGTAATCTGTTAATAAAACCCGTCTCGTAACCTTCTGACGCATAAGATCTTGAGCTAGATCTAAAATTTTCTACATTTTCATCTCTCTTGTTTTTTGTATACTCAGTTACATAATCAACAACATCAGTCCAAAAGATTCCTGTTATAGGATCTTCTTTCTTTTCCTCATCCTTTTTCTCTTTTATTTCCGTTATTACTAATTCCTTTGCTTTCTCTTCTTCTGCTGCCTTTTTTACAGCAGCATTATATTCTATTTTTGTTTTATAATTTGGATTTTTACCATAATATGTATAAAAATGCTCCTTTTTTGCCCATAAATTACCGTCGATATCTTTTATAAAATCACCCTCATGATAAGTTTTATCATTAAACATTTTAATAAGATTACTCTTTACATCTTTTGAATACTTATTTTGTTCAATCTGATATTCGACACTCCATCGGTGAGCTCTTTTTGGGTTGCGTGCGCCATCATTAACACGCATATTACCACTATATAACCCTGTAGCTACCATAAATTTATGAAACCTTTTCATTCTGTCTTCAAGAACTGGACTTAGAGTAACGTCTCCATCTTTTCTATTCGCAGAAGTATTTGTTAGTTTAACAGTTAAATCTTTTGTAAGCTCATTAAAATATTCGGGATCCGTCGCTGCTTTATTTGCAATTTCTAATATAATATCATAATCAGAACTCTCTTCTATTCCCATCTCAATTTGAATCTTATCAAGTTTTGCGTTGTATTCTGATCTTGATTCAGAGGAAGTATGTTCTTGGGTGCTCATATCATAATCCATTCGTTTAAGAGTTCCTCCAGATTTCCTCTTCTTCGTAAGTTTTTTAATATTATTACCATTATGACCTATCCATGTTGCATTAGGAATAAAGGCCCCAATACATGTAGCCAAATCATCATGCCATTCACCCTGTTCCAAGCAAATAGTGGGTACATTTTCAATATCATTTTCTACAAGTAATTCAGCCACTAGTTTAACGTCTTCTACGTTATTTGTTTTATCTTTTCCGACAGAACCGTCTATTTTTGTTTTACCGATTTTAATCTTTGAGTTTACAGCACTACGATTCATAAAAATTGCCGATAAATTTGTATTCCTAAATAATGCTTTAAATGTTGCATCATCAGTTCCAACTATACCATTTGGTGTAGAATAGTTATCCTCTTTATAATTTTTTCTCGCATAATAGCCATCTCCCTTTCCTAAAGTTTGAAAATCTTTAATATTTGTTGTTAAACCATCATCCCATTCACCATCATCTATACATTTTTTTGGAACATCTTTATACCCCAGTTCGTTTAATTTCGCTGCGACCAGCTTAACATCCTCTTTATCATTATTTTTATCTTTTCCAACAGCACCCTTTAAATTTACACTATACGTCAATGCATTCTGCATAAATTCTTTATCTTTTGTTGTATCACCAATCACATGACTTGATCCTTCTTTCTTTTCAATTATCCTTCCTCCTCCGTCCATAAACATTTTTGGTGCAAAAGAATTCATCCAATATTTCCCAGGATAATAACTTTCTAAGTTTTCAGTAAAGGCCGATGCCGAATTTTCATTCTCAAGATTATTTAGCATTATAATCGCTTGCTCCTCCTGAGTCGTTGCTTGAGTATAATCAATGGTTGCTAAACTATTCGTTTGACTGGCGTCCTTTGTTTTTTCTTTTTGTGTTTTTTCGGGCTGCTTAGCAGTTGCAGTAGATGTATTTTCGCTCTTTTCTTGAAACATTCTTTTTGGCTAAGGTTATTGGGTATCTAAAAATAAGTAAAAAAACTGAATTCTAAATTAATTTATTTTCTTTCGCAAATTCCATTTTTACCGATTCAAGCATATCACTTCCTCGCACATGCATATCGTTATTCAGAACCGCTTTCATGCATGAACGGCGCATAACATTGTAAATTCCTGCTCCGTTTATTTTTACGTTGCGCGATATTTCATGTAAATCAACATCTTCTGCAAAGTCAAATCCTTTTGGCAAATGTACTTCCCACAATTTAAGTCGCTCATCCGATTCCGGATTTTTAAAACGAACTATACTATGAAAACGGCGATAAAATGCGGTATCAATATTATCTTTAAAATTAGATGCAAGAATTGAAACACCTTCATAGTTTTCGAATCGCTGTAATAAATACGACACTTCCTGATTTGCATAACGATCGTGAGCATTTTGTGTAGTTCCACGCTTTCCAAATAGCGCATCGGCCTCGTCGAAAAATAGAATCCAGTTTCCGTGTGCTGCTCTATCAAATATCTTGGCAAGGTTTTTCTCTGTTTCTCCAATATATTTTGATACAACCGCCGACAAATCTATTCGGTATACTTTTCTTCCGGTTAGTTTTCCAATTAAGGAAGCTGCTAAGGTTTTTCCTGTTCCCGGTGCACCAAAAAACAGACATTTATATCCTGATTTAAATTTTTCTATATCGAGTTCTTTTTCACGACAAAGGTTTTCATAATCTAACCATTCTTTCACTTCTTGTAACTGGCTTCGAGTATCGTAATCCAATATAAGATCATCCCAGGAGTAGTCAGATTCAATTAAGGTAGCCGGAAAATCGTGTGAAAATTCAGGACCTCTATTTTTACCAGAAATAACATTATTCAAAAAACTCTGTCCTGGCGTTAATGTTGCACGAGTAAATGGTTCTCCATGCGGTGGAGTAGGCAAAGCTATTAAGTCCTCCTTAAAAAGTTTTGAATCAATTTTAAATAGTTGAAAGTACTTTTGTCGGTTTTCAATATTAGTTCCTCCAAGTAAGCTTATTGCAGTTTCGATGCTCGGATAAATTGACTTATTTATTAAACTTTTATTAAAAAATAAATCCTGTTTAGGCTGCTTTAAACTGGGCTCAAAAAAGGAATTTATAAAACCAGGTAAAAAATATGGAGCTAAACTTAAAAGAACTACAAGTTGTTCAGATTCACTTAATGCATATTCTTTAACTATAATTGGAAAAACTGAGTCTTTATTTTCTTTCGGAATGGGAATTTGCTTAACAACTGCACTAAAATCAAAATCGTGCATATCTTGCATTCGCCAAACAATAATTTCTTTTAACCAATTAAAAGATGCTTGTAAATCTTTCCCTGTTAGTTTAACGTTATAATCTGCAATCATATAAATAAGGGCTTAACTTATAAAGGATAGCAATAATAATAATTTAAAACCGAATCAGGAAATAATACATCTTCAGTTTATAAATACGTTTTTAACAATGGTTTATTTCTAGTAGGGTTCCAACAAATTAAATAAGAAGCAATAGCAAGGAATTGGTATATAGCATTATTCTTTTCTCTTTCTGTGTTCGCAACATTTTCCGTGACCAAAACCTCCGGCCAGGTTTTGTATTTTTTCTGAATGACATGCCGGACATTCAGTAATTATTTCGTTAAATTTTGTTTTGAACATATGCCCGCAACTCTGACACTTAATTATATTATTTCTGAAATGAATATTTCCTCCATCGATGCTTAGCATTTTCCCTTCAACGATAAAAACAGCAATCTTCTTCCTTGCTTTTTCAATAAGTCGAGTAAAAGTAGGTCTTGAAATTTCCATTTCGCCAGCTGCTTCTTCTTGTGAGAAGCCAAGCTGATCAGCCAATCGAAAAGCTTCAAACTCATCTAAACTTAATATGACTTGTTCTAAGTCAATTCCTTTTACTCCAATTGGTTTAAAATCAGTGAAAACTGGAGGCTCATTTACTATCCGATTATTTTTAGGTCGTGGCATAAATTTAACGATTTAAGTTATAGATTAAGCTTGAATTACTCCTGAACCAATTAACTCATTCTCATCATACCAGGCAGCAAACTGACCAGGCGCTACTCCACGTTGTGGTTCATTAAACTTAATATAAAAGCCTTCTGCTTTAGCAATTAAAGTTCCTTTTTGTAATGGTTGGCGATAACGTATTCGAACCAAGTAGTCTTTAGATTCTTCCACACTTAATGCAAGATCAGGACGTATCCAATGCATTTCATCGTTTGAGATAAACAATGCTTTGCGATATAAGCCAGGATGATCATCACCTCGACCAACGTAAACAATATTTTCATCAACATCAATTGCAATAACATACATTGGTTTTCCGGTTCCACCAATGTTTAATCCTTTGCGCTGACCAATAGTATAAAAATGCGCTCCACGATGTTCTGCCAACACTTTTCCATCTTCACGCTTATATTTATATGCTTTTGAAATCTCTGTTAAATCATCCGAAACATTTAGATTCTTGTAATATGGTTCAGGAATCTCAACGATATCACCCTTTTTAGCTTCAAGTTTTTGTTGTAAGAATGTTGGGAGATCAACTTTACCAACGAAACAAATTCCTTGTGAATCTTTGCGTGTTGCGGTAGCTAAACCAAGCTCTTCGGCAATTCTACGAACTTCAGGTTTTTCGATATCACCAATTGGAAATAAAGCCTTGGAAATTTGCTTCTGACTTAACTGACATAAGAAATAGCTTTGATCTTTATTTGGATCAGCTCCAGCCAATAATCTATGTATTTCTTTTCCGTTTATTTCTATTGTTTCCTTTTGACAATAATGACCTGTAGCAACATAATCAGCACCCAATTTTAGGCATTCATCTATAAAAACATCGAATTTAATTTCGCGATTACACAATACATCCGGATTTGGAGTTCTTCCACGCTCGTATTCGGCAAACATGTATTCAACAACTCTTTTCTTGTAAAAGTCGCTTAAATCGACTCTATGTAAAGGAATATCAAGCTTTTTGCACACCATTTCGGCAAACATAACATCATCTTCCCAAGTACAACTGCTTGTTAAAGTAACTGATGCGTCATCCCAATTTTTCATGAATAAGCCAATTACCTCATATCCTTGTTGTTTTAACAGATATGCAGCAACACTTGAATCAACTCCACCCGACATTCCAATTACTACTTTTTTCATCACTCACTATCCTCTTAAAATTCGTTTGCAAAGATATTTATTTGTTTTTAATTACTTTGACTAAATTCGGTGTTTTTGATAATTGATTTTTCAGATTTTTATGGACAAAAAAGCTACACGCTGCAAGCTACAAGAATTAAAAGTAACTTTTAAATTTACTTGTAGCCTGAAGCATTAAGCTTGTAGCTATGATATATTTAAAATCAATAACGAAATAACTTCAAAAATTAACTATTTTTATAAAAGCTAACAAACAAAGATTAATGTCTCAACTCACTATATATAAAGCATCTGCAGGATCGGGAAAAACTTTCAAACTAACCGAAGAGTATTTGTGGTTATTATTCAAACATCGTGATAATTACCGTCGGATTTTGGCTGTTACGTTTACCAATAAAGCTACAGCGGAAATGAAAACCCGTATTCTGGGTGAGCTTAATAAACTTGCAAAAGGAATTGAGTCGGATTACTTAAAAGGTCTTAAAGAAGAATTTAAATTATCAGAATCTGAAATAAGGCATAAAGCAAATCAAATATTAACATTACTTCTTCATGATTTTTCGAAGTTTTCTGTAAGTACTATTGATAAGTTCTTTCAAAAAATTATTCGATCATTTACACGTGAAGTAGGTATTCAACCAGGTTATTCCATTGAATTAAATCAGAATGAAATTCTGTCGAAAGTAGTTGATGATTTACTTATGGATTTGGATGAGAATAAAGATCTACTAACCTGGCTTTCCGGATTAGCTGCTGATAATATTGAACAAGGCAAAAAGTGGGATTTTAAAGATGATATTCTGAAACTTTCAAATGAAATTTTCAAAGAAAGTTATAAGGCTGTTGATCAGAAAATCATTGATAAAATGAATGATAAAGGTTTTCTGAAGAATTATATAAAAGATTTAAAAGAAATTAAAACCGACTTTGAAGATAACATGACCAGCATTGCTAACAAGGCTTTGGATTTAATTAAAAGCAATGGACTTGTTATTGAAGATTTCAAATGGGGAAAATCGAGCGTTCCAAATTATTTTAACAAGGTAATCAAAAACAAAGATTACGAGTTAAAAACAAGAACAATAAATGGAACCGAAGATTACATGGAATGGTTTACTCAAAAAAGTGATAAGAAAGATATTATTGAGCAAGTTTTAGATAATGGATTATTTTATTCGTTAAATGAAATTGTCCATTACTTTGATTCAAATAAGTCACAATACTATTCGTCTACTGAAATCTTAAAATACATTCATACACTGGGAATTTTATCGGATGTTTCTAAAAAGCTCAGAGAATATTGCGAAGAAAACAATATGTTTCTGATATCTGATGCAGCAAAGCTATTGCAGATTATTATTGATAATAATGATTCTCCATTTATTTACGAAAAAACAGGAAGTATTTACAAACATTTCATGATTGATGAATTTCAGGATACATCGAAAATACAATGGAATAATTTTAGACCATTAATTGGTAATAGTCTTGCGCAAGGAAGCAAAAACCTTGTAGTTGGTGACATTAAGCAATCTATTTATCGCTGGCGAAATGGTGATTGGGAAATACTTTCGGATGAAATTCAGGAAGATTTTGCTCAATACGAACCTGAAGCACAATCGCTGAACACTAACTGGCGAAGCAAGAAAAATATTATTGATTTTAATAATGCCGTTTTTTCTTATTCATCCCATATTCTTCAACAGGATTTTAATAGTGAGTTTCAAGAATCAGATAATTCTACAAATCCATACGAATCCAAAATTTCTGAGGCGTACGAAGATGTTTTTCAGAATATTCCTCCAAATAATGGTAAAGAAGGAGGATATATAAATCACACCTTCTTGTCTGAAAAAGAATATGATTCGTGGAAAGATGAAGTAAAACTAAGACTGCCAAAAATTATTGCAGATTTACAAGAAAAAGGATATCATTTGAATGATATTGCTATTTTGGTAAGATCGGGAAAAGAAGGACAAGCTATTGCTAATACCTTAATCGAATATAAAAACCAAAACAATTCGAAATATAAATATGATTTTATATCAAACGACTCCTTGTTTTTGGCAAATTCATCACTGGTAAAATTTATAGTTGCAATTCTGGAATATATTCTTGATCCTAAGGATGAAATAAATTTATCGTTTATTGCATACGAATACAAACGATACCTGCATGTAGATACATCAGAAACAGATCTGCATGAGCTATTGCGAAATCATAAAAATGATAAAAATAAGGATTGGCTTAAAAATCTATTTCCAATAGAATTTATTGAATCGATTGATCAGATTAAGCAACTACCTATTTATGAATTGATTGATCGGATTACGCGATTATTCAAGCTAAATGAAATAAAAGCAGAGCTACCATTCTTAAAATCATTTCTAGATATAGTTCTGGATTTCAGCAAAAAATCGGCTTCGGATATTCATACTTTTATTAATTGGTGGAACGAAGACGGACAAAAGAAAACATTATCGGTTTCTGAGAATCAGGATGCTATTCGAATATTAACCATTCATAGCTCAAAAGGACTTGAATTTAAGAATGTAATAATCCCATTTTGCGATTGGAATATTGATCATAAACCATTTCAAACCAATATTTTATGGTGTAAGACTGATGAAGAACCATTTAATAAGTTAGATTTAATTCCTGTTAAATATTCAAAAGCTTTAACGAATACCGTTTTTAAACACGAATATCATAAAGAAAAGCTACATGCTTTTGTCGATAATTTGAATTTATTGTACGTTGCATTTACACGAGCCGAAGAGAATCTATTTTGTTTTTCACCTTTTAAAGAAAAACCTAAACCAGGATCGAGTGTTGGTAATCTCTTGCATTTTACTTACGAGAATTCTAAAAATTACCCTTCAGATAAAACATTAATTGATTTTACAGAACATTGGGATGCAGAATCAAAAACATTTGAATCGGGAGTGCTTGCACAAAATACAAATGGTAAAAAAGAATTACCTACAGAGTTTGAACTTAACCAGTTTGAATCATTTGATATTAAGAACAAGCTTCGTTTAAAATTGCACGACAACTCATTCTTTACCGGAAAAGAAAGTGCTCCTTTCGAAAAAGTGAATTACGGTAAAGTAATGCACGAGATTTTTGAGAATATTAAAACGGAAAAAGATATTTCTCAGGCAATTGACAAGCTAATCTTCTCGGGAAAAATATCACCAGATAAAAAATCTGAAATAAAACAAAAAATCGAAGAAGTTCTTGATAATAAGCAAATAAAGGCATGGTTTAGCGATGATTGGCACGTAAGAAATGAAGCTGAAGTTATTCTGACAAACGGAAAAACAGCTCGACCTGATAGAGTAATAAGTAATAAAGAAAAAACTATAATTATTGATTATAAGTTTGGAGAACAAGAAGAAGAAAAACATCATAAACAAGTAAAATCATATATAAAGATTTTGAGTGAAATGGAAGGTAAAACTGTAGAAGGATTCCTTTGGTACGTTGATTTGGATTTTATTCGAAAGGTCGATTAAAATAGCTACGAGTTATGAGCTGTGAGCTATGAGTTGTTTTGCTCGAAACTCGAAGCTAAAGGCTAAAAGCTAAAAGCTTGCAACAATAGGCAAAGATTAAATTTTAACATTATACATTAATAAGTAGTAAAAAGTAACATGACAGAATACCCTTGGGGCCATAACAGAAGATTTAACTCGTACAGCGAATATTTTAAACGCACTTTTGGCGAACGTGTACAAAAAGTAACTATTGATGCAGGATTTACTTGTCCGAATCGGGATGGTTTGAAAGGTGTTGGTGGTTGTACATATTGCAATAACGATGCTTTTAATCCTTCGTATTGTGTTCCTGAGAAATCGGTTACACAACAAATAAACGAAGGAATTGAGTTTCACGAAAAACGCTACCGACGAGCAAATAAATTTTTAGCATATTTTCAAGCTTATTCAAATACATACAAACCACTAAACGAGCTTAAAGAAATATACAATCAGGCACTTGAAATTGAAGGCATTGCAGGCTTAGTTATTGGCACACGCCCCGATTGTATTGATGATGAAAAATTGGAATATTTCCAAAAGTTGGCTAAGAAATATTATGTTATTCTGGAATATGGAATTGAATCGTGTAACAACGAAACGCTGAAAAGAATTAATCGCGGACATACTTTTGAAGAAGCAGTTGAAGCTTTAGAGAAAACAAAAAAGTACGGAATAAAAGCTGGAGCTCACTTTATTTTTGGTTTACCTGGCGAAACGAAAGAGACGATATTAGACGAAGCTAAACTGATTTCTTCTCTCCCACTCGACACAGTAAAGTTTCATCAGTTGCAGATTATTAAAGGCACAGCGATGGAAAAAGAATACAAAGAACATCCTGAAAATTTCAACTTTTTTGAATTGCCTGAGTATATCGAGTTTTTTATTCAGTTTCTGGAAAAGTTAAATCCTGAATTTGTTGTTGAGCGATTTGCAGGCGAAGTTCCTCCACGCTTTTTAGCCGGACCAAGTTGGGGATTAATTCGTAATGATCAAATCCTAAATAAATTTGAAAAGAGATTAAAAGAATTAGATACCTGGCAAGGAAAATTTTTCAATGATCAATAAACAATTAACAATGTGCAATATAGAAGTCAGAATACAGAATATAGCAATGAATCACACAACTTGGAATCTGAAATTTGAAATTTGAAACTATTAAATCTGAACTTGTTACAATGAACTCATTCCTTAAATACGTTGCTGAAGACCTCTATACAAGGTACTCCGATAAAATCTCAGACTTGTGTATAGTATTTCCAAATCGCAGGGCAAGTTTATATTTCAAGAAATACCTTTCGGAGTTGAGCGATAAACCTATGTGGTCCCCCGAAACAACAACCATTAATGAGTTAATGCAGGAAATCTCAGGTCTTACCATTGCCGATAATATTAAACTACTTTTTGAGCTTTACAGGATTTATAAAAAAGCGAAAAAGTCGGAAGAAAGCTTCGATGATTTCTACTTTTGGGGAGAGATGATGCTGAACGACTTTGATGATATTGATAAGTATCTTGTGAATCCTGAAGACTTATTTAAAAACCTGAAATCACTAAAATCTATTCAAGATCAATTTAATTATTTAAGTGACGATCAAGTTGAAGCAATACAACAGTTTTGGCAAAGTTTTGATCTTGAAAAACAAAGTACGCACCAAGATGATTTTATAAGTGTATGGAACGTTCTGTATGAAATTTACAAGCAATTAAACGCTAAGCTTAATGAGCTCGGAATTGCTTACGAAGGAATGATTTATAGAACCGTAGCTGAAAAAATTAAAGGAAACGAGAAAATTGATTTATCACATAAAAAATATGTTTTTGCAGGATTTAACGCACTTAACAATTGCGAAAAAAAGCTTTTCGATTACTTGAACAATAACAAACTGGCAGAATTTTATTGGGATTACGATCAAACTTATATCAATAATCATCATCACGAAGCAGGATTATTTTTACGTGAAAATATAAATCAATATAAACAGCCTTTAAGTATTACGAGTAAGGATATTTTTAAATCATTATCAGAAAAAAAGAATATTGAAATTATTTCTGTTCCTTCGGATGTAGGACAAGCAAAAGTAATAACGCAAAAGTTAAAAGAGGCAGGCGAAAACATTTCAGATTCGCCAAATAAAACAGCTATTGTACTGGCCAACGAAGAATTATTGGTTCCGGTTTTACATTCGGTTCCCGATACGGTTGATAAGGTAAATATTACCATGGGATATCCTGTAAATAATACGCCTGTTTACAGTTTGTTAGAACATGTAATTGAGCTTCAAAGAAATGCCAAAGAAACGAAAAATGGCATTACTTTTTATCATAAAAATGTTGTTGCAGTTTTGAATCATCAATATGTAAATGCACAATTTTCGAAAGAAGCTACTGAGCTTTTACATTTTATTAAGAAGAACAATAAAATTGTTATTACTCGAGATGAATTAGCAAAATGCGATTTCTTTAAGGTGATTT
>Ga0209692_10001138_pt1 | contig 39934 bp, 38 predicted proteins | sample tdDd472_FD_187129 | JGI IMG/M metagenome (GOLD analysis project Ga0209692, IMG submission 187129) | Marine sediment microbial communities from the Atlantic coast under amendment with organic carbon and nitrate - tdDd47.2 (SPAdes)... | ecosystem: Environmental > Aquatic > Marine > Coastal >...
TGCCGGACGTCGCGGACGCGGTCATCCAAGCCGTCCAGCAGGCGTTCTTCCCCGGTGACGCGGGTGCCGTCCAGTTCGAGGCGGACCAGCAGGCCGAATTTCAGCGAGCCGATGAAAAGATCGCCCCGCCATTTGTCGAAGACGTCGCCGGTATAGAACGCCATGCCGGACGGCGCGATGGAGGGATCCCAATAATACAGCGGCTGTTCATAGCCGGCCTGTTCGGTGCCGACGCCGATCTTGGCGCCGGAATAGTGCCGGCCGTAGGAAATGACGGGCCATCCGTAGTTCCCGCCGGCTTCCGGCAGGTTGATCTCATCGCCGCCGCGCGCGCCATGCTCGACGGTCCACACGCGGCCGGTTTGCGGATGAAGGGCGGCGCCTTGCGGATTGCGATGCCCATAGGACCAAACCTCAGGCCGTCTGCCCGCCACGCCGACGAAGGGGTTGTCGGCCGGAATCGTCCCATCCGGATTGATCCGGATGACCTGTCCCCGGTTGATCGTGAAGTCCTGGGTGCGGTCCCGCTCGCCGCGTTCACCGACGGTGATGAAAAGCGTCCCGTCGGGCGCGAAGACCAGCCGCGAACCGAAATGCCGTCCGCCGCCGGTCTTCGGTTCCTGGCGGAAGATGATTTCCCCGCCGGACAGGCTTTGCGCGGCAAGATCCAAGGTCGCGCGCAGCACGGCCGTGCCCGCGCCGCCGGGCCCCGGTTCGGAGAAGGAGATGTAGACAAGGCTATTGTCCGCGAAATTCGGGTCGAGGGCGATGTCCAAAATGCCGCCTTGGCCCCCGACATAGGCCTTCGGGGCTCCTGTCAGCGGCCGGGACTTCTCGCCGTCCGGGGTTACGAGGCGGATATCGCCTTCCCGTTCGGTGACGATCATCCGGCCGTCGGGCAGGAACGCCATGCCCCAGGGATGCCGCAGCCCGTCCGTGACCGTGACGAGTTTCAGAGCGTAATCGCTGCTTTGGAAGGCGCGGACCTCTTGCGCCGCCGCATCCGGCGCAAGGCCCGCGGCGGCCAGACCGCAAATCAGGATTACGGCGGGGATCCAGCGTCGTGTCCCAGGGAGTCGCTTTGGCGGCAATCGTCTCTCCGTCGTCGGTCGTCCCGTGTCATTTAGCCTCGCCGAAGGTCACGTCAACCATCACCGCGGATCCGATTTCCTCCAACGCGTCGGCCAACGTGTCTTCCGACAAACCCGCCGGGAGACGCAAGGCGAGGGCGGCCCGGAACAGTTTCCCTCCTGCGAAGGGCGCGTCTTCCAGCGAGGTTTCCAACTCCTCGACGCTGACATTGTGCTGGGCCAGGCAATGGGAAATTTCGTGCACGATGCCGGGTTGGTCGGGGCCCAATATCTCCAGGCTCAGGATTTTGCCCGGTTCGGCCGGTTCCGCGGCGCGTGCCTCCTCGACCGTCACGCGGAAGCCGTGATCCGATAGGCCCGCCAGGGCGTCGGCCATCGCGTCGGCCTTGTCGTCCGGCGCCTGGACGCGGACGATGCCGGCGAATTTCTCCGCCAGATGTGCCATCCGGCTTTCCAGCCAGTTGCCGTCATGCGCGGTCACCACTTCGGACATGATGTCCACCAGCCCGGGACGGTCCCTGGCGACGAAAGTTACGACAAAATCCTTCGGCATTCTCTCCCTGTCCCTTTCCCGCTTTTTCCGGCGCGCATGTTTGAGGGCGGCGCAATTCTTGATTGGATCGTATCAGTCTGTTGTTACAGGGACTATAGGGCTAATGGGGCAGTCGGATTTGGGCCGTGGCGTCACGTTCTTGCCTATCCCAACAGGACGTCCTTGGCTTCGTTGACCTTCGCCGCAAGATAGTCGGAGCCGCCCGCGTCCGGATGCGCCGATTTCATCATCCGCTTGTGGGCATCCCGGATTTCCGCCGCCGTGCACCCGTCCTTCAGGCCAAGCACCGCGAGCGCCTCCGCCCGTGACATGCCGCCCGAGGCGCCGTGTGCGCGTCGCTGCTGCTCCGATCCTGCCTGCGCGCCCGCAGGCTCGGCCTCCCGCCATTCGGGTCCATGCGCCCTGTCGATATAGGCTTCCAGCAGGTCGGCGGATTTCCTGTCCGCCGCCTGCACCGTCGCGTAGAGGGAAACGAGGTCGGAGAGCGAGAGTCCGGAAAGCAACCGTCCCTCGTGACTCCCCTCCAGAACCTTGCCGTCCATGTTGCCGGTTTCATGATCCAAAGTCATGGCGAAGAACCGGGACTGGACGGTGCTGTTCGCGCCTGGCCTTGGGCCCCGCATGGTTTTCCACATCCGCCGGAAGTTCAGGAACCGGGACAGCCAGGGCAGGAACCCGAACATCACCATCCAGATCAAGCCGATTCGCCCGGTCGCGATCAGCCCCACGCCGATGATCAGGGCCAGAATGCCCAGGATCCATTTGGCGCTGTTGAGGAGCGCGCGCGGGGGCGCGTTCGCCGCCCAGTTCAGCAGCACGAAAAGCAGCAGGAAAAGCCCGATCCCGAGCAGCAGGTAGGTCATCGCCGCCTATTTGCCCGTCATGGTGTGCGTCAATTGCAGGGCCATGCCGCCATGGCGTTTGCCATGTGCCAGCAAGGCCGCCCTGCCGCCCGCGGCATAGACCGCGACGGCCGACAGCAATTCGCGCAACTGCCTGGCGCTGCCAGTATCGAAGGGGCAGTAGGCGCCGCCCGTCAGCCGGGCGATCTCGCGGAACGCCCGCGCGGCGACCAGATCGCCGCCCTCGTGGAACATGAAGGCCGGAACGCCAAGCAGGCCCAATTCGCCGGCGGTATGGCAGACGGCATCGATGTCTTCCTCGAAACAGTCGCCGACATAGACCAAGGCGCCGACTTTCGCTTTCGACGCCTCGGTGACGGCGTGCGACAGGACCCGGCCGATCTGCGTTCGTCCGGCGCGGCACATGACGCTGGTCATCAACCGCGCGAGCGCCTTGCCGTCGGAAGCCCATTTGCTGGCCTTGCACTCCCCAAAGCCGCGGAAGAAGACCAACTGTACGTCCAACCCGCCGAGTTCGGCTGTGGCGCTGAACATCTCGCCCTGAATCTGGCACGCCCGGTCCCAGGTCGGCTCCCGGCTGGCGGTGGCGTCCATCCCGAAGATCAGCCGCCCGCGCGTTCCGGGCGCTCTGTTCGCCGGCGGCGCGGATTTGACTTTCTGCAGGAAGGCGTCGATTTCGGAATCGCTGCTGGCCGGCGCGGCCGCGCCGTCGCCGTGCTGCAATTCCGTCCTTGTCCGGTCCGTCGGTGATCTCGCCATACTTTATAGTATAGGGATGCTTTGACCTGATTTCGATATCCCGCAGGGATAGATCGGCTCGGCCTCAAGACGGCCGCCGAATCGCTTTTCCTTCACAAAACGCCGATTGTCGGAGACAATACCCGGGTAACGGTCCTCGGGTTGGGGTTTGAAACGCCTCCGTTTGATCCCGACAGAGACCGAGCGCCTTTTCGAGGACCGTGCGAGCCCGCCGCATCAACGCGGCCGGGATGGATAAGCACAGGGAGATTGAAATGGCCGATACACAAACTGGTCCTGCGGTGACCAGCGCGCGTTGCGCCGCCCTCGCGGGACCTTACCAATCGGGAAAAACCAGCCTCATGGAAGCGCTCCTGTTCGCGAGCGGCTCCAGCCATAGAAAAGGATCCGTGAAGGACGGAACCACCGTCGGCGACGCTTCGCCGGAGGCGCGTGAGAAGCAGATGACGGTCGAATTGACCACGGCGGCCGGTTCCTATCTCGGTCAGGACTGGTTCTTCATCGACACGCCCGGCTCGATCGAATTCATGCAGGATGCCCTGTCGGGGATGGCTGCCGCCGATGTCGTGATCCTGGTTTGCGAGCCTGACATCCAGAAGGCGGTGATGCTGTCGCCCTACCTCAAATTTCTTGAGGAGCGGGACATTCCGCACATGATTTTCGTGAACAAGATGGACCATATGCATGTCCGCATTCGCGACCTCATGGAGGCGATCCAGACCTATTCCACCAAGAAGCTCGTGCTTCGTCACGTCCCGATCCGCGATGGGGAAACGGTTACCGGCTATGTCGACCTCACGTCGGAGCGGGCCTACCACTACCGGACGGGTTCGGAATCCGACCGGACCGATATTCCCGAATCCCTTCAGGACCGGGAGGAAGAGGCCCGCCAGGAATTGCTGGAGACTTTGGCCGATTTCGACGACGGCCTGCTGGAGCGGCTGTTGGAAGAAGTGGATATCGACAAGGCGGATATCTATGAGCAATTGGCCAAGGATCTTCAGGAAGACCTGATCGTGCCGGTGTTCCTGGGCGCGGCGGAGACCGAGAACGGCGTGCGCCGTCTTCTGAAGGCCCTGCGGCATGAGGCGCCCGCCGTATCGAAAGGTTACGAGCGGCTCGCGGCGCTTGGGTCGCTGCCCGAATCCGAAACCGTGGCCCAGGTCTTCAAGACCTTTTATCTTCCCCATATCGGCAAGATTTCCATGACGCGCGTCTGGCATGGCGCGATGAAGGACGGCGACAAGCTCGGTGATTTCAATGCGGGCAACATGTCGCGGGCGGTCGGCATGAATCTCGACAAGGTGAATGCCGCGGCGGCCGGGGACATCGTTGCGATCGGCCGGCAGGACGACCTGTCGACCGGGCAGGTCATCACCGCCGGCGGGATTCTGCGCGACCCGCTCTGGCCGGCGCCGTTGCTGCCGGTCTATTCCCAGTCGATCGTCGCCCCGAAGCGCGAGGACGAGGTGAAACTGTCCAGCGGCCTCGCCAAATTGGTGGACGAGGATGTGTCGCTATCCTTCGGTCAGGACCCGGATACGCATGAAACCCTGCTGCATGGCCGGGGTGAAGCGCATCTCCGTTTGGCGATCGAGCGCCTGCAGTCGCGCTACCATGTGGGGGTGGAGTCCGCGCCGCCGAAGACGCCCTACAAGGAAACGATCCGGAAATCGATCGAACAGCATGCGCGCCACAAGAAGCAGAGCGGCGGCCATGGAGAATTCGGCGACGTGACGGTGGAGGTGAAGCCGTTGCCGAGGGGCGGCGGGTTCGAATTCATCGACGAGATCACCGGCGGCGTGGTGCCGCGTCAGTATATTCCCGCCGTGGAGGCCGGGGTGAAGGAATACATGACCGAGGGTCCGCTGGGCTTCAAGGTGGTGGACGTCGCCGTCCGGCTGTTCGACGGCAAACACCATGCGGTCGACAGTTCCGAGATGGCGTTCAAGAGGGCCGGCATTTTGGCCATGAAGGATGCCTTGCCGCAGTGTTCGCCCGTTCTGCTCGAGCCGATTGCCGCGGTGACCATCGCCGTGCCGAGCGAGTTCACGTCCCGCGCCCAGGCTGTCGTGACGAAACGTCGGGGTCAGATTCTGGGCTTCGATACGCGGGCCGGCTGGTCGGGCTGGGACGAGTTGAAGGCGCAGATGCCCCAGTCGGAACTGGGCGATCTGATCTTCGAGTTGCGCTCCCTCAGTCTTGGCGTGGCGGACTATACGTGGGAATTCAACCACTTGGCGGAATTGAGCGGCCGTCTCTCCGACGACGTTATCGAGCAACGGCGGTCCCAAGCCGCCTGACCTGCCGTCATCGACTTGGATCGGGCCGGACGGGATTTGTCCGGCCCGATTTCTTCCGAAACCTGATTTTGAGGCATCCCGGATCGGTCTGATTCACATTCTGTAAATCATTCTGGGCTAGGTTCGGCGGTCTGGGGGAGGCAGCGGCATTCCCCTCGGATATCCTTGTTGTCTATCGAACTGTTTCCACATCGGGAGTTAGGGAATGCCAGCCGGCTCTGAATCGCATTTTTCGGTTTCACCGCGTAAGCAGTTTCGGATTGAGAAACTGTTGAAGTCGGGGGGCATGCCCGGCAACGGCCTGGATATGGCGGTGAGCCTGGAAGGATCTGCCGGCTTGCTGCTGCAGCGCCTTGAAGACCTGCACGAAAAAATCGACGGCATGACCCAAGCTGGCGGCGGCTCCGGAGGCGCAGGGCGCATCGGCGACGACGACATCGAGATCCGGATCGAAATCACGCGTCTGGTGAAGGAAATCGGCAAGACCAAGGCCGAGCTCGCCTCCCTGCGCCACCCGATGGCGGATGAGGAAGAAGACAAGATCGTCACGGCGACGAACGAATTGGACGCCATCGTCGAGGCCACCGAGAAGGCGACCAACGAGATCCTCCGTTCCAGCGAGGAAATCAACGAGATCCTGGAAAAATTCCGCGGTGATCTGGAACTGGACGAAGAACACAGGGCGGCGCTCGACATGATCGAGGCCCGCACCATCGCCATCCTGGAAGCGTGCAATTTCCAGGACATCACCGGTCAGCGCATCACCAAGGTCGTCAAGACCATGCAGTTCATCGAGGAACGCGTGAAGGCGATGATCGATATCTGGGGCGTCGACGCCTTCGCTCATCTACCGCTGCCGGAAAACGAGCATATCGACGAAGATGCGGCCCTGCTTGAAGGCCCGCAATTGGAAAACGGCCTGACCCAGGACGACATCGACGCGATGTTCGACTGACGAGGGGCCCTGGTAAAGGAGCGCTCCGTCGCCGTCGGGTCAGACCTTGACGTCGCTCAGCCCGATGGCGTTCAGCAGGTCGCGAAGTTCCTGCCGGGCGGCGATGTGGGACATGCTCATCTTGGCGGTGTCCACCGTCTTCAGGTCCAGCAGCGTCAGGCCTTCCAGGAACATTTCCCGGAACACGACGCGTTCCGAAAAACCGGGCGCGACGCGAAAACCGATCCGTCTGGAAAGCTCTTCCAGGGCCTGATCCATCGCCTGACGGTTCCTCGAATCGAGCTGGCTCAACCGGTTCCGGATGACGATCCAGTCGAAGGTCCGGTTCGCGCCCAGCCTCCGGGCGCGGGACATCTTTTCCTGAAAAACAGCTTCGGCGTATTTACTGGGGCGGCGCACGCGATAGGTGTCCGGATCGACGATGGCGAGCACGTCCAGATCCACGAAACTGTCATTGATCGGCGTGATCAGCGTGTCCGCCTGGGCGTGGCCGAGACGGCTCAGATACGAATCGCGCCCCGGCGTGTCGATGACGATGACTTCGCAGTCACTCAATTCCTGGACGGTCCGGTGGAAGGTTGTGGCTTCCTCGGCTTCCGCCTCCGCCTTGATGTCGGCGCGGCTTTCCAGGACGGCGTGGTGTTCCGGCATCGCCAGGGTGATGCCGTGCTTGGCGGCGAAGTCGCGCCTGTTCTCTATGTACCGGGTCAGCGTGCCCTGCCGGGAATCCAGGTCCATGCTGCCGACACGAAGGCCATTCGCCAGGAAACCGGCGATCAGGTGCATCGTTGTGGTGGATTTCCCCGTGCCGCCCTTTTCGTTTCCGACGACGAAAAAATGCGGCCCCGCCTGTTTGGGGGCGGTCGCCGGCAGGCGATGGGACGCGTCATCCGACGGCATGCTGCATAAACCTTCTCGTCTTCCGGATTCCGTCGCGGGATTGTGGGCTCGTTCCACAATGCTCTAGTCCGATGCGCCACGATGATCAACAGCCTGAAGGCGATGTCCGGTCTTGGCGGCGGCGGATCCAGGCGCTGCACTGTACCGAAGGCCGTTTCGTCCTAGATCAGATCGATAAGGGCCATAAATCGGCCGCATTCCGGACCTATGATGCACGAATGATACGAACGACCGCTCGACATTTCTTTCGTTGGCTGCGCCGCGTTGCCATTGCCCTGCTGGTTCTGCTGCTGGGGCCGGGGGTCATGCTTGTGACCGGCGATGTCGTCGGGGCCGACTGGCGCAGCGCCAGCCGGAAGCCGGCCGGCCTTGCGCCCGACCCTTCGGAAAACCGCCAAGCGGTGGTCCAGGTCTATGCGGCGCGCGCCTTCAGTTGGCGGGGCGCCTTCGGCGTCCATACCTGGATTGCGGTGAAGCCGACGGATGCCGAACAGTATACGGTTTATCACATTCTGGGATGGCGGACGCGCTATTCCGGAAGCGGATTGGCCATTGGCCGGGACCAGCCGGACCGGCATTGGTTCGGTGCGGAGCCGCAGGTGCTGGCGCAGTTGGAGGGCGAGGGGGTGGACGACATCATCGCGCGGATCGACGCGGCGGCCAGGCGCTATCCCTATGACCGGGAATACGGCCTATGGCCGGGCCCGAACTCGAACACCTTCACCAGTTGGGTGGCGCGGCAGGTGCCGGAACTGCGTTTGGACCTGCCTCCGACGGCGATCGGGAAGGATTACCTGGGGCACGACACCTTCTTCGACCGGGCGGTTAGCGGCACCGGATATCAGGCGTCGCTCTTCGGCCTGGTCGGCGTCACCCTGGCCGTCGAAGAGGGGCTGGAGATCAATCTGGCCGGCATGACGTTCGGAATCGATCCGAACGACCTGAACCTGAAGCTGCCCGGCGTCGGACGCGTGGGGCCCGCGCCGGACCCGGTGCGGTTGCTCCGGCAGGGGGCGGACGGCTGATCACCCGGCGACGGAAACAGTTTCCGCCTTATGGGTATTCAAGTGGTTGGAACCGGCGGCGCCAAAGGGTATTACCGAAGAGTATTGGCAGGGGTATTAACGGGTGGCGGTTTTCTGCTACTCATGGATTTATTGAAGGCGGCTGCCGGTTTCCGCCTGCGGCGGTTCCGAAGGTTGGGGCATACGGTCTCTGAGACATGAGCATTTGGGGTAAAATTCTGGGCGGGGCGGCCGGCTTCGCGATCGGCGGGCCTTTGGGCGCGCTGATCGGGGCCGTTGGCGGCCATTTCGTCGACCGCCTCAAATCCGAAGCCGGTGACGGCCGCGACAGCCAGAAAACCGTCACCTTCACGATTGCCGTCATCGTGCTTGGCGCCAAGATGGCGAAGGCGGACGGGCAGGTGACGCCGGACGAAATCTCTGCCTTCAAGGAGGTTTTCCGGGTCCCGCCGGATGAAATGAAGAACGTCTCGCGTATCTTCAATCAAGCGCGCCGGGATTCGGCGGGGTACGAGCCCTATGCGCGGCAGGTCGCGGGCATGTTCCGGAACGACCAGGCCGTTCTGGAGGAGTTGCTGTGGTGCTTGGCCTATATCGCGAAAGCGGACGGCCACATCCATCCCGGTGAGTTGCAGTTCCTGCGCGGCGTGGCCGACATTTTCGGCTTCGACCACGCGACCGTCGAGCGTGTGACGACGATCGCCATGGCTGATTCGGAGTCGGAGGATCCCTATGTCATCCTGGGGGTCTCACGGTCCGCGACCGACGCCGAGGTAAAGGCCGCGCACCGCAAGCTGGTCATCGAACATCACCCGGATAAACTGATCGCCCAGGGCCTTCCCGAGGAATTCGTCGAGATCGCGAATCAGAAACTGGCGGCGGTCAACGCGGCGTTTGACAAGATCAAACGGGAACGGGGGCTCAGCTGAAGCCCGTCCATCTTCTCATTTCCGTCCTGATCATGATGGTGTGGGGCGGCAATTTCGCGGTCATGAAGACGGCGATCGAATATGTCCCGCCTTTCAGCCTGCTCGCGCTCCGCTATGCCCTCGTGGCGCTGGTCCTGGTGCCTTTCATCAAGGTCCCGCGCGAGCATTTGAAGCAGATATTCATCTACGCCTTCCTGATGGGCGGGCTGCATTTCGGATTCATCATGACCGGCCTGCGCTATGTCGATGCGGCGACGGTCGCGCTGTTGACGCAGGTCGGGGTGCCGTTTTCGACGATCCTCGCGGCGGTCATCTTCAAGGACTATCCCGGCTGGCGGCGTTGGCTCGGGATCGGTCTGGCTTTCGTGGGCGCCGCCGTCATCGCCGGCGAACCCCGGTTCGAGGGCGAGGCGCTTTGGATCGGGATGGTGGTCTTCGCGGCGCTCGTCTGGGCGGTGGGCAACACGCAGGTCAAGGCCATGTCCGGCGTGGACGGCCTGGCGTTGAATGGATGGATGGCCTTGTTCGCCGCGCCGATGCTGGCCCTGTGGTCGCTGATATTCGAGGAAGGCCAGGTCGACGCCTATGTCGCGGCCGGATGGATCGGCGGCGCGGCGCTGTTCTATCAATCGGCCATGGTGACGCTTTTCGGCTACGGCTTCTGGTTCTGGCTGATGAAGAAATACCCGATCAGCCTGTTGATGCCGTTCACCCTGCTGGGCCCGACCTTCGGCGTCGCGGCCGGGGTTCTGTTCCTGGGCGAACCGTTTACCTACAACATGATCGTCGGCGGGGTGATGACCCTGGGCGGGGTCGGCATCATTGTGTTGCGCCGGCCTTCCCTGCTGGCGGAAACCAAACGGTACAGGGCGGAGCCTTAATCCATGCCCGGCGGCGCGATCAGGATCCTTAACCGGCCGTCCCCCAATTTCGGGGAACGGAGAGGCGAAGCCGCGGTCGACATGCTGGTCCTGCACTATACGGACACGCAATCGGCCGAGGATGCCTTGGACATCCTGACCGATCCGGCCAGCCAGGTCAGCGCCCATTACCTGATCGACGAGGACGGCACGGTCTACCGGCTGGTCGCCGAGGATCAGCGGGCTTGGCATGCCGGCCTGTCCTTTTGGCGCGGGGAGAGGGACGTGAATTCCCGCTCCATCGGGATCGAACTGCAGAATCCGGGCGAGCGCTTCGGCTACCGCGCCTTTCCCGAGGCGCAGATGAACGCCTTGACCGCGCTGGTGACGGGCATTGTCAGCCGCTGGCCCATCGAGAGCCGCAATATCCTCGGTCATTCGGATGTCGCCTGCGACAGGAAACACGATCCGGGTCATCTGTTCGACTGGCAGGGTCTGGCCCGGGCCGGCATCGGCCTGTGGCCGGAACCCGCCGCGTTGGAATCGGACGCGGCGCAACCGGAAAACCTGCCGGAAACGCTGGTGAAGATCGGCTATGATCCGAATTGCGAACGTGCGATTGAGGCGTTTCAGCGGCGCTATCGGCCGGCGCGGATCGACAATCTTCCGGATGCGGAGACCGCCGCGCTGGCCGGCGGTCTCTTGCGGCTCATCGCTGAGCCGATTACATAAGCCCCGGGTCAGACGGTCGGATGGCTGCGGGCCGCGCTTGGGAAACCATGCGGCCTGAGGAAAGTCCGGGCTCCACGAAAACACGGTGCCGGATAACCTCCGGCGGGGGAAACCCTAGGGAAAGTGCCACAGAAAGCAAACCGCCGTACCTTTGTCCGCGCCTTCGGGCGGGGGGAAAGCGTCCGGTAAGGGTGAAAGGGTGCGGTAAGAGCGCACCGCCGCGCCGGCGACGGGGCGGGCATGGTAAACCCCACCGGGAGCAAGACCGAGTAGGGACGGCCGTTCCGTCATCGTCTTCGGGCGTTGGCGGGACAGGCGGGTTTTCGCGCCGTCGTCCGGGTGGGTTGCGTGAGGGGCATGGCGACATGCCCCCCAGATGAATGGCCATCTATCGTTCCGCGCGGGGAAATCCGCAACGAACGGGGACAGAACCCGGCTTACAGACCGTCTGACCCTTTCTTCCGGATGCGAAAGGCCGCTTCGGATCGGCGGGTGGGCGCCCATCATCAGAGTTTCACGGTCTTTCCGGGCCAATCTTCTTGCCCTTGCTTGTCCGTGTGTGGCAGATAATTCCTGCCTTTAACCGACTGTCGGCCCGTCACGGCCGCAATTCTGTCCGGAGAGATGTGCTCATGTCTTCGTCCGTGAAAACGGCCGTTTTCCCGGTTGCCGGATTTGGTACCCGCGTTCTTCCCGCAACAAAAGCGTTCCCGAAAGAAATGCTGCCCGTGGTCGACAAGCCGCTGATCCATTACGCGGTCGAGCAGGCGGTCGAGGCGGGCATCGAGAAACTGGTCCTCGTCACCGGCCGGAACAAGCAGGCGATGGAGGATTATTTCGACATCGCCTATGAACTGGACCGGACGCTGGCGGAACGGGGCAAGGACGACATCCGCAAAAGTGTCCGGGAATTCCTGCTGGAGCCGGGCCGGATCATGTATGTCCGGCAGATGGAGCCGCTCGGCCTCGGCCACGCGGTCTGGTGCGCGCGCCATATGGCCGGCGACGGCCCGTTCCTGGTGATGTCGCCGGACGATCTGGTGATGAGCGACGTTTCGACCGCGAAGCAGTTGATCGATGCGCACGAAAAGACCGGCGGCAACGTCGTCGCCGTCATGGACGTGCCGCGCGAGCATACCAACCGGTACGGCGTCCTGGATACCGACAATCCGGAGGACAAACTGCCGGTCGTCAAAGGCATGGTGGAAAAGCCCGACCCGTCGGTCGCGCCGTCCACCCTGTCGATCATCGCGCATTACCTGCTGATGCCGGAAGTGTTCGACGAACTGGCCCGTCACGAGCGCGGCGCCGGCAACGAGATTCAGTTGACGGACGCGATGGCCCGCCTGATCGGCAAGCAGCCCTTCCACGGATTGCGTTTCGAGGGAACGCGCTTCGATTGCGGCACCAAGGAAGGTTGGCTCGAAGCGAATATCGCCTTCGGCTTGAAGCGGGCCGATTTGGGCGGGAAGGTCGCCGACATCGTCAAGAAATACGCGAATTCATAAGGGGCGCGCGGCGCGGTGGCATGCCGCTCCGCGCTGGTTACTTGGACTGTGTATGGGAATGGCGCGCCAGTCCCGGCACCCAGGGTTAAGGATTGGGGTTTCATGCGACTAGCGATGATTGGGACCGGATATGTCGGTCTTGTGAGCGGTGCCTGTTTTGCGGAATTCGGCCATGATGTCGTCTGTGTGGATATCGACCCCGGCAAGATCGAGAAGCTCAAAAGGGGTGAGATTCCGATTTACGAACCCGGGCTCGACGAATTGGTCACGCGGAATCATGCGGCCGGCCGGCTGAACTTCACGCAGGACCTCGCGGAAGGGATCGCGGACTGCGAATGCGTCTTCATTTGCGTCGGTACGCCGCCGCGGCCGGAAGACGGGCATGCGGACCTGAAATACGTCTATCAGGCGGCCAAGGATATCGCTGGCGCGATCGGCCGCTACACGGTGATCGTCGACAAGTCGACCGTGCCGGTCGGCACCGCGCGCGAGGTGAACGCCATCGTCAAGGGCGAGAGCCCGGCCGCTGAGTGGGACGTGGTCTCCAACCCCGAATTCCTGCGGGAAGGGGCCGCGATCGAGGATTTCATGAAGCCCGACCGGGTCGTCATCGGCGCCGATTCCGAACGCGCGCGATCGGTCATGCGGCAGTTGTATGCGCCGCTTTCCGACAAGGGCGTGCCGATCCTGATGACCGGCCGGGAAACCGCCGAGATCATCAAATACGCGACCAACGCCTTCCTGGCGACGAAGGTGACCTTCATCAACGAGATGGCGGATCTGTGCGAGAAAGTCGGCGGCAATGTCGAGGACGTCGCCCGCGGATTGGGGCTGGACGACCGGATCGGGCCGCGCTTCCTGCGCGCCGGGCCTGGTTACGGCGGATCATGCTTCCCGAAGGATACGATGGCGCTGGTGAAGACGGCGGAGATGGTCGGCTCCCCAACCTGGATCGTCGATGCCGTCGTCAAGAAGAACGACGCCCGCAAGCGCCAGATGGCCCATCGCGTGGCCGAGATTTGCGGCGGCAGCGTGAACGGCAAGAAAGTCGCCGTTCTGGGGCTGACCTTCAAGCCGGACACCGACGACATGCGGGAAAGCCCCGCCATCGACATCGTGGACGAATTGCAGGCCAACGGCGCGACGGTGCGGGCCTATGATCCCGAAGGCATGGAACAGGCCAAGGCGGTCATGAAGGGCACGGAATTCTGCGCCAGCGCGATGGATGCCCTGACGGGCGCAGACGCTGTTGTCCTCGTGACCGAATGGGCGGAGTTCGAGGAACTCGACCTCGACATGGTGAAGGCGGCCATGACCTCCGCCAACTTCGTCGATTTGCGCAACGTCTTCAGCCCCGCCAAAATGCAGGCGGCGGGCTTCAATTATGTCAGCATCGGCCGCCCGCCGGCGGTCAAGTAAACGGCCGGACGGCGTCTCGTGCGGGTGTGTCTCAGTTGATGTCTATCGGGGGATTTAAAGAATGTCTGTAAAGGGTCATCGGTTCCATCCCTCTATCCTGCGGGAATACGACATCCGCGGGACGGTCGGGCGCACATTGACGACATCCGACGCCTTGGCCTTGGGCCGCACGCTCGGAACGATATCCGTCGCCGCCGGGGGCCGGGTCGCCGTTGTCGGTTATGACGGGCGGCATTCTTCCCCGATGCTCGAGGAGGAGCTTTGCCGCGGCCTCGCGTCCTGCGGTTTGTTCGTGCTGCGCATCGGATTGTGCCCGACGCCGATGGTCTATTTCGCCGCCCGCGTATTGAACGCGTCCGTCGGCGTGATGGTGACCGGGTCGCATAACCCGCCGGAATACAACGGTTTCAAGATGGTGTTGGGCAACAAGCCCTTCTACGGGGACAACATCACGCGCCTTGGCGAGCAGGCCCTGCGCGGCGTTTGGGTCAGCGGGACCGGCGGCATCGTCGATGTCGAGGCGTCCGACGCCTATGTCAGCCGCATGCTGAACGATTATACCAGCAAGAAGGGCCTGCGCGTGGCGTGGGATCCGGGCAACGGGTCGTCCGGCAACGTGCTGATCAAGATGCTGCGGCGGATGCCCGGCGACCATACGGTCATCAACGAACGGGTGGACGGGTCCTTCCCGGCCCACCATCCCGACCCGACGGTCGAGAAGAACCTGGAACAGTTGCGCGACACGGTCCTGGCGGAGAAGTGCGATCTGGGCATCGCCTTCGACGGGGATGCGGACCGGATCGGCGTGATCGACGGCAAGGGCCGGGTGATCTGGGGCGATCAGCTGCTGGCCATTCTGGCGCGCGACGTCCTCAGCATGTCGCCGGGCGCATCGGTCATCGCGGATGTGAAGGCGAGCCAGGTCCTGTTCGACGAAATCGCGCGCCTGGGCGGCAAGCCGGTCATGAGCCCGACCGGCCATTCCATCATCAAGACCAAGATGGCGGAAATCGGATCGCCGCTGGCCGGGGAGATGAGCGGCCATATCTTCATGGCCGACAAATATTACGGCTTCGACGACGCCCTCTATGTCGCCGTCCGTCTGGTCGACTATCTGGTCCGGTCCGGGGAATCCATCGCCGATATACGCGACAGCCTGCCGGTCATGATCAACACGCCGGAAATACGCATCGAAGTGGCGGACGAAGAGAAGTTCGATATCGTCGACCGCGTCAAGGAACGGGTCAAATCGGCGAATCTGGACGTCAACGACATTGACGGGGTGCGGGTGAACGAAGGGGGCGGCTGGTGGCTGTTGCGGGCCTCGAACACGCAGAACTGCCTGGTCATTCGCTGCGAGGCGACCGACGAAGATGTTCTGGAAACCCTCAAGGGTCGTGTTTGCGAGGAACTGGAGCGGGCCGGCGTCAAGGATGTCGATCTGGAGAATACGCTCGGCCATTAGTCTCCTATAGGCAAGCAGGGGCCGTTTTTGTGCGATTGCCTAAGCTTGCATCCGTTCATAGACTTACTCACTTACCCGCCGCCCGAAACCGACGGCGGGACAACAATAGATATTTTTGAACAGGCGGACTCTAAAGGGGGACTGATTCCATGATCAAATCCGTACTGCGTGGCGGCGCGATGGCCGCGGCACTCGTCATGATGGCCGGCGGCGCTTACGCGGCCGACCCGGCAAGCTGCAAGACGGTTCGGTTCTCGGATGTCGGCTGGACCGACATCACCGCGACCACGGCGGCGACCTCGGAAGTGCTGATTGCGCTGGGCTACGAGCCGGACGCCAAGGTCCTGTCCGTGCCGGTGACCTATGCCAGCCTGAAGAACAAGGATATCGACGTCTTCCTCGGCAACTGGATGCCCACGATGGAAGGCGATATCGCCGCCTATCGCGACGAGGGCTCGGTCGAGACTTTGCCGACCCCGAACCTGGAAGGCGCGAAATATACGCTGGCGGCCAACGCCAAGGGGGCGGAAGCCGGCATCAAGGACTTCGCCGACATCGCCAAGCACAAGGATCTGCTGGACGGCAAGATCTACGGCATCGAGCCGGGCAATGACGGCAACCGGTTGATCCAGGGCATGATCGACAGCGACGCCTTCGGCCTGAAAGGCTTCGAAGTGGTCGAAAGTTCCGAACAGGGCATGCTGGCGCAGGTCGCCCGCGCGAAGCGCCGCGGCGAAGCCGTCGTGTTCCTGGCCTGGGAACCGCATCCGATGAACGCCAATTTCGACCTGACCTATCTGTCCGGCGGCGATGACGTGTTCGGCCCTAACTATGGCGGCGCGACGGTCTTCACCAACGTGCGCAAGGGGTACCTGTCGGAATGCCCGAATGTCGGTGCGCTGCTGCAAAACCTGCAGTTCACGCTGGCGATGGAAAACGAGATCATGGGCGCCATCCTCGACGACGGCATCGACCCCAACAAGGCGGCGAAGGCCTGGCTCTCCAAGCATGGCGACGTGGTCATGAAATGGGTTTCCGGCGTCACGACCATCGACGGCGGCGACGCCGGCGCGGCGGTCAAGTCCCATTTCGGACTCTGATCCGACTTTTGTGACGGGGACGCCCGGGCGTTCCCGTCCCTCTTTCTGCCGGCCGTCATCGACCGGCAAGGCATGGGGGCAGTCTGATGGATTGGCTCACCGAGAATAAGATTCCCATCGGCAAATGGATCGAAGCGGCGGTCGATTTTTTCTACGCCCATTTCGCCTGGTTCTTCGACGGCATCACCTACGGGTTCGAGTTTCTGATCGAAGGGACGGCGGCTGCCCTGGGCTGGCTGCACCCCTTGGTGCTGATCGCCCTGATCGGAGCCTTGGCCTATCTGCTGCAACGGTCCTGGAAGCTTCTGGTCTTCCTGATTCCCTCTCTGCTTCTGATCGTCAATCTGGGCTATTGGGAAGATACGATCCTGACCATATCGCTGGTCACCTGGGCCACCGCGCTGAGCATGGTCGTCGGCGTGCCGATCGGCATCGCGGCGGCGCACCGCCCGCGGTTCTGGCTGTTCCTGCGTCCGATCCTGGACATGATGCAGACGATCCCGACATTCGTGTATTTGATCCCCGCGTTGATTTTCTTCGGCCTCGGCGTGGTTGCCGGGATGGTCGCAACGATCATCTTCGCTTTGCCCGCGCCGATCCGGCTGACCTATCTGGGCATCAGCTCCGCGCCCAAACCGCTGCTCGAAGCGGCGGAGAGTTTCGGCGCCACGAAGCGGCAATTGCTCTGGCTCGTCGAAATTCCCTATGCCCTGCCGACCATCATGGCCGGCCTGACCCAATGCATCATGCTTTCGCTTTCCATGGTGGTGATCGCGGCCATGGTCGGCGCGGACGGTTTGGGCATTCCGGTTCTTCGGGCGATCAATACGGTGAACGTGGCGAAAGGGTTCGAAGCGGGACTGGCGATCGTCATCGTCGCGATCCTGATGGACCGGATCTGCAAGCGCACGGGCGCCGGCCCCGGCGGGCAATAGGGGCGGGAGGCTTCAGACATGGATGCGCGGACGGCAGTGGAATTTCAGAATGTCGACATCGTCTTCGCGGAGTCGGAGGCTGAGCGGCGGCGGGCGCTGTCGCTTCTCGACGAAGGCCAGGGGCGTGAGAAAATCCTGGAGGAAACCGGCGCCGTGATCGGCGTCGCCGGGGCGTCGCTCGACGTGCGGGAAGGGGAGATCAGCGTCCTCATGGGCTTGTCGGGCTCCGGCAAATCCACCCTGCTGCGGGCGGTGAACGGGTTGAACAAGGTGTCGCGCGGCTCGATCTTCGTGCGCGACGGCGATGCGCAAGTCGACATGGCCGCCTGTTCGGCCACGGATCTGCGGCGCATGCGCATGCACCGCGTCGCGATGGTCTTCCAGCAATTCGGCCTTCTGCCGTGGCGGACGGTGGAAGAGAATGTCGGGCTCGGTTTGGAACTTCGCGGCGTCGAGAAGGAAGAGCGCCGGCGCATCGTTTCGGAAAAGCTGAAACTGGTGGAGTTGGACAAATGGGCGGGAAAATATGCCCATGAATTGTCCGGCGGCATGCAGCAACGGGTCGGGCTGGCCCGGGCCTTCGCGACGGATGCGGACCTGCTGCTGATGGACGAGCCGTTCTCGGCGCTGGATCCGCTGATCCGGACCCATTTGCAGGACGAGCTTCTGGACCTGCAAAAACGCCTGAAGAAGACGATCATCTTCGTCAGCCATGATCTGGACGAAGCGCTCAAGATCGGCAACCGGATCGCCATCATGGAGGCGGGCCGCGTCGTGCAGTATGGCGAGCCGGAGGAAATCGTCCTCAACCCGGCGAGCGATTATGTCGCCGAATTCGTGGCCCATATGAACCCGCTGGACGTTCTGCGCGGCGGTTCGCTGATGACGCCGGCGGCGGAGTTGCGCCGCGAGGGGGACGACCTGCTTCTCGACGCGGCCGGGCGGTTCCGGCTGCGGGTGGGCGCGGACGGCAAGGTCGCGTCCGCCAGCGCTGATGGCGTGCCGGTCCCGTTGGCCGATCCCGATGCGGCGGGCGACGGCGGGCCCTGCATCGTGCTCGCCCCCGCCGAATTGACGATGCGCCGGGCCATCGAACTGCGCTACCGTACCGGCACGCCGGTGGCCCTTGTGGAGGACGGCCGGTTGGTCGGAATCTGCGGTGATGAGGAAATCTACCGGGGCATTCTGAGGCAGGCGACCCTGCACAATCCTCAAGCCGCGAAGGCGATGTGATCTTGGATTCAGCTTTGATCGATGTGGCCGGCATTCTGTTCGACAAGGACGGAACCTTGATCGACTACGAGGCGACGTGGAGCAGCGCCAACTGGCGCGCCGCCTATTTTTTCGCGGATGGCAGGCAGGATGTCGCCGAGGCGTTGATGGAGGCCGGGGGATGGGACCGCGAGACGGGCAAGACGCGCCCCGGTTCGCCCTTGGTGGTCGACACGATCGAAGAGATCGCAGCGGTCTGGACCGCCGTCCTGCCGCCGCACAAGCGTGACCTTGCCGCGATGAAATCGCTGCTGCACGCGATGATGTCGACGGATCTGAGCACTGAGCCTCTGGTCGATCTCCATGCCCTTTTCGACGGCTTGCGGGGGATGGGGCTCCGCCTCGGCATCGCGACCAACGATACCGAAGCCGGCGCTCTGGCGACGCTCGAACCGCTGGACGTGATCGGAAAGCTGGATTTCATCGCGGGATACGACAGCGGCCATGGCGCCAAACCCGCCCCCGGGATGGTGCTGGCCTTTGCCGATCACATCAAGGCTGCGCCGGAACGGGTGATGATGGTGGGCGACAATGTCCACGACCTGGAATCCGGCCGGGCCGCCGGTGCGATCACCGTTGGCGTGCTGACCGGCAATACGCCGCGCGGCGTCTTGCAGCCTTTGGCGGATCACATCCTCGACGATGTCAGCGGTTTGATGGCGCTGCTGTCCGGGGCGCCGCACCGCGCCGCCTGATCGCTCCTGTCGCCTGATCGCTCCTGTCGCCTGATCGCTCCCACTGCCTGATCGCTCCTGCCGCCGGGCCGACCCGCAGGGAGAGTCGGTTTCAACAGGGGGGTTCTAATTTTTGCGCCAGTTCCAATGGCTTCGGGGTCATCATGGCCCGCACTGGAAACAGGCGGGGCGACCCGAGAAAAGAGCCAGGAGGCGGCGTGGCGAAGTCGGACGCAGCGGAACTTTCCGAAAACAGCGATCAGATCGGATTGGGGATAGGCTCGATACAGGCGGCCGTGCTGCTGTTCGTGTTCGCCGACCTGATGATGAAGGACCTGCTGGGAACGTTTCCGGTCTGGCAGCTGCAATTCCTGCGCAGTTTTCTCGGCCTGATTCCCTTCGCGCTGATCGCCTGGTTTTTCATGGGCGTCAGCGCCTTCAAGGTTTCGCGGCCCGGCCTGCACCTGATCCGCGGCATCCTGGGGTTCATCGCCTATTCGACCTACTATGTCGCCCTTTCCTACATGCCGATCGCGCAGACGGCGGCACTTTTCTATACCAGTCCCATCCTGATCACGCTTTTCAGCGTGCCGATGCTGGGGGAGAAGCTGGGGCCGCACCGCATCCTGGCCGTCGTGATCGGCTTCTGCGGCGTGCTGGTGATCACCCGCCCCGACGCTGACGGGTTCAACCCCTACAGCCTTTTGCCGATCCTGTGCGCGGTCTGCTATGCGATCAGCATGATCATCATCCGGCGTGCGTCGGTTTCGGAATCGGCCGTCAGCGTGGCCTTCTACACCAATGTTTCTTTTGCTTCCTTCAGCCTCCTGGCCTCCGGCATCGGGTGGAGCTTCTTGCCCGAACTGCCGCCCGACGGTCCGTTGAACGCCTTGTTGAAGCCCTGGTCCGCGCCGAAGGACGCGCAGTGGATGATGTTCGGCGTGCTTGCGCTCGCCGGGGTCGGCGGCCATCTGCTGATCGCCAAGGCCTACCGCTCGGCGCCGGCGAGCGTCATCGCGCCGTTCGACTATACCTACCTGATCTGGGCGCCGATCCTGGCCTATTTCATCTTGGGGGAGACGCCGGCCCGAACCACCTTGATCGGTATCGCGATGATCGCGGGGTCGGGACTTTATATCGGGTATCGGGAAACCCAGACACGGCGGGCCGGCAGGCGTCCGCCGACGGCCGAATCCGTCATCCTGCCCAACACCACGCCGCGGACGCCGCCGATCTCGACGGATGAGGCGTTGCGGCAGGATACGGAATGAAGCCGGGGACTATGGCGCCGGTCAGTACATGTGCTGGCCGCCGGTCACGAAGATTTCCGTGCCGGTGACGTAGGAGAAGTCGGGATTGCACAACTGATAGACCGCGCCCGCCACTTCCGCCGGGGTGCCCATGCGCTGCATCGGGATGCGGGTGATCAGCGGTTCGTATTCCGGGCCGATCATTTCCGTTTCGATCTCGCCGGGGGCGACGGCGTTCACGCGCACGCCCAGCTGCGCGAACTCAACCGCCATTTCCCGTGTCAGGGCCGACAGGCCCGCTTTCGATGTCGAATAGGCGCTGCCGGCGAAGGGATGGATGGCGTGCCCGGCGATCGAGGTGATGTTGACGATCGCGCCGCCCGTTCCCTTGGCGCCCCGCCCCAAGGCCTGCGCGAAACCGCGCGCCAGCGTGAGCGGGGTGAAGAAGTTCAGTTCGAAAACCTGCCGCCAAAGGTCGATATCGCCGTTCAGGACGCCGAGCCGTTCCTTGAAGCTGGTCTTGGGGGATACGGCCGCGTTGTTCACCAGGGCGTTCAACGGGTTGGGGCCGAGCGCCGCATTGGCTTCCTCGATGAAGGCTGCGACCGATGTCTTGTCGCCTAGGTCGGTCGGGATATGGTGCGTCCAGTTTGGGTCCGCCTTGCAGGCTTCGGGAATGGCATCCCGGGAGCAGGTGATGATCCGCCAGCCTTCGTTTGAAAACCGCCGTACCGTGGCATGCCCTATGCCCCGGCTCGCGCCGGTCAGGATCACCGTCTTGGGGGTTTGGCCGTTTCCGGTGCCGTCTGTCATATCAACGCCTCAACGCTTTCCTGGTCGCCCATGCTCAAGCCTGCCCCTGTTGATGATCGGGCAAGGGGTCGGTGTCCTCATGCCAATCGGGCGTGGTGGGGTCCTGGTGGGCGATCACTTCCGATCCGGGAAACTCTTCCATGACCTGCATTTCCACGGCTTCCGCAACCGCGTGGGACCTGTTCAGGCTCAGTCTGCCGTTGAATTCCAGATGGATCTGGATGAAACGATAGGGTCCCGACCGGCGGGTCCGCAAATCGTGCATGGCCAGCACTTCCGGATAGGACAGCGCGATTTCCTTGATGCGGTCCCGCTCTTCCTGCGGCAATTCCCGGTCCAGCAGCATGTCCAGGGCCTCCGCGGCGACCGACCGCGCGTTCCACAGGATATAGGCGGCGATCGCCAGGCCGAACAGCGGGTCGATCACGGGCAGTCCCAGGGCGTCGGTCAGAACCAGGGCCGCGATCACGCCGGCATTGGCCAGGAGGTCGCCCTTGTAGTGCAGGGAATCCGCCTTGATGGCCACGGAACTGGATTTGCGGATGACATAGGCCTGAAACGCGACGAGGCCCATGGTCGCGACGATGGAGACCACCATCACCGCAATGCCGACTTCCGATGCGGCAACCGGCTGCGGATTGAACAGCCGTTCGGCCGCCTGCAAGGTCAGAAGCACGGCCGACCCCGCGATGAAAGCCGCCTGTGTCAGCGCGGCCAGCGGTTCCGCCTTGCCCAGGCCGAACCGATATTCCTGCGTCGCCGGCGCCGATGCCTTGCGCACGGCGACCAAGGTGACGATGGAGGCGAAGGCATCGAGCAGCGAGTCGACCAGACTGGCGAGAATCGCCACCGACCCGGTATAGGACCAGGCGCCGATCTTGCAGGCGATCAACGTCGCCGCGACCGCGACCGACGCATAGGTTGCCTGACGCGCAAGCCCCTGTGCCTTGCCGCTCGAGAAAGGATTGATCTGTTTCGCCGCGTCGTCGCTCACGAGGTGCTCTGGCCTTTGTTAGTTTGACGGCTCGGGTCGGTAGGTCTGCCGAGGCGCCTAGGGGAACAGTTGTTCCACAGTCCAGGGCTGTGTTTCGTCGTTCCGGCTGAAGACGTGCCGGTCGTGCAGCCGGAACGCGCCGTCCTTCCAGAATTCGATGCGCCGCGGACTGATCCTGAATCCGGACCAATGCGCCGGGCGGGGTACCGCGCCCAAACCGAACTTCGCCGTGAAACTGGCAACCCGCTTCTCCAGGGCGAAGCGCCCTTCCAGCGGCCGCGACTGCTGGCTCGCCCAGGCCCCGATTTGGCTGCCGCGCGCCCGGCTGGCGAAATACTCGTCCGCCTCGTCGTCGGTCACGGAGGTGACGGGACCTTCGATCCGAACCTGTCGGCGCAGACTCTTCCAATGGAACAGCATCGCAGCCTTCGGATTCTCGGCAAGGTCCCGCCCCTTGTTGCTTTCCAGATTGGTATAGAAAACAAACCCCTGTTCGTCATACCCTTTGAGCAGGACCATCCGCACGGCGGGTTGCCCATCCGCACCCGCCGTCGCCACCGCGACGGCATTGGGGTCGTTCGGTTCCGATTCATCCGCTTCCGCGAACCATTCGGCAAAAACATCAAAAGGATTGCGGTCTTTAATATCCGCCATTGTATCGCCATATTTCCTAGTAAGGATGTGTTCGTGTCCCTAGATAGAACATATTCCACGGTCGGAAAATGTGTATCTCTGGGGAAAGGGCGAATTCATGCGGTGCGCCGGCCCGGCAACAACGCCGGGTGGGTTTTTGCGCCGGGTAGCAGGCTGAAATACGGATGGGCTGGCGCATGGCCCGGATTGTGCTACCGCATGAACGATTGGATTTTGTGCAAAACGAAGGATGTCTCGGAATGAAAGCTAAACCCATTATCGCAGTCGCCATGGCGGCATCGCTGTTTACGTTGACGGCCTGCGAGACGAATTCGGGCCCCAAAGAGACGATCGGCGGCCTTGGCGGCGCGGTCCTCGGTGGGTTGCTGGGCTCGCAAGTCGGCGGCGGACGCGGACAGTTGGTGGCCGTTGGCGTGGGCGCCGTGCTTGGCGGTCTTCTCGGCTCCAGCATCGGCAAGTCTCTCGACGATACCGACAAACTGATGATGGAACGGACCACCCAGGCCTCCCTGGAACATGTCCAGTCGGGGCAGACCTCCACGTGGAACAACCCCGATTCGGGTCATTCCGGCACCGTTACCCCGGTGAAGACCTATGAAACGAACAGCGGACAATACTGCCGGGAGTATCAACAAACGGTGATTGTCGGCGGCCAGGAAGAGCAGGCCTACGGGACTGCGTGCCGCCAGCCGGATGGTAGCTGGAAGATCGTCGCCAGCTAACCTACATTAAAGCTTGAGAAGGCGCGGGCCGGCAAATGTCGGTTCCGCTTTCCTGGCTGTTCGGCCGGACCCTTGTATTCACAATATCGGTTCTGGAACGTATGAAGGATCCTTATTCCGTTTTGGGCGTCTCCAAGGACGCGGATGCGGCGCATATCAAGTCGGCGTATCGCAAGCTGGCGAAGGAATTGCACCCGGACGTCAATCCGGGCGATTCCATTGTCGAGCAGCGGTTTAAGGAAGTCACGGCGGCCTATAACCTGCTGTCCGATCCCGAAAAGAAAGCGCAATACGACCGCGGCGAAATCGGTGCCGACGGCACGCCGAATCGCGGTTTCGGCGCGCGTCAGCGCGCCGGTGCGGGCGGCGGTTTCGGTGGTTTCGGCGGTGGTTTCGAGGCCGAGGATGTCGAAGATTTCTTTGGCGACATCTTTGGCCGCCAGCGCCAGCGCGGCCGGACCGTCCGAATGCGCGGCAAGGACGTCAACTATACGATCAACGTGACGTTCGAGGAGGCGGCGCTCGGCGTTCGCCGGCGCCTGAAACTCTATGACGGCACCCATGTCGATGTGGATATTCCGCCCGGAACCGCCGACGGGCAAAGCTTGCGCCTGCGCGGCAAGGGCATGCCCGGCATGGGCGGCGGCGAGGCCGGCGACGCCTTCGTGGAAATCCATGTTCAACCGCACAAGCTGTTCGAGCGGGACGGCAACGATGTTTTCCTCGAACTGCCGGTGACGATCACGGAAGCGCTGCTGGGCGCCCGCGTCAGGGTGCCGACGATTCATGGGCCGGTGGCGGTGAAGATCCCGGCCGGGTCGAATACCGGCACGTCGCTGCGTCTGAACGGCAAGGGCGTCGGCGGCCGCAAGGGCGGGCCCGGCGACCAATATGTGCAGCTGAAGGTGATGCTGCCGGACAAACCGGACGCGGACCTCAACGAATTCGTCCGCCAATGGTCCGCCAAGGGCGACTACGACGTCCGCAAGAAACTCGGCTTTCCGGAATAGGCTGGCCCCCCGATCCGCTAGAAACTATCCTCGGCGGGAAAGGCTTCCGCCGTTCCCAGTGTTTCCAACTGGGCCAAGGCAAGCAGGGCCTTCGGCAATTCCCAGTGGAAGACGAAGCGGCAGGTTTCGATCTTCCCGTTGCGGAACGTGTCCCCGATATAGGGTCCATCTGCCTTTGAAGCGGCAACCGCCTGTTTCAGCCATATCCAGGCCAGCACGACGCCGCCGAAGCCGTCCATATAGGCCTGCGCCGGGGCGAGGGCCTTTTCCGGCCCCAGATCCGTCTGGCGCTTCAACAAGATTTCCGTGACGGCGCTGATGCGCGACCAGACCTCACCCAGCCTTTCGTATTCAACCGGAAAGGCGTCCCGGCTTTCGGACAGGGTCGCTGCGATTTCGATTCCAAGGGCGTTTAGGGCGGCGCCGTCCTGCATCACGACCTTCCGCCCCAGCAGGTCGAGCGCCTGAATGGCGTTCGCGCCTTCGTGGATCGGATTCAGGCGGTTGTCGCGGTAGAGCTGCTCGACGGGGAAGTCGCGCGTGTATCCATAGCCTCCCAGAATCTGTATTGCGGCCTCGTTCGCGCGCAAAGCCGCGTCGGAGAACCAGGATTTCAAAACCGGCGTGACGAGCTCCAGCTTCAACTGTGCCTCCGTCCGCGCGGTTTCGCCGGGCGCCCATCTACGGTCGTCCACCCAGCGGGCGCAGAGAAGGCCCAGCGCCAGCGTGCCTTCCGCGACGGCCTTCTGGATCGCCAGCAGGCGTCGGACATCCGCGTGAGCGATCAACGGAATCTGGGGGGAGGTGGGATCTTTCGCGCCCGGCGGGCGGCCCTGCAGGCGCTCGCGCGCATAAGCGAGGCTTTCCCGATAACCGGCATAGGCCAGCATGCCGGCCCCCATGCCAACGCCGATCCGGGCCTCGTTCATCATGTGAAACATATAGCTGAGGCCCTTGTTGGGTTCGCCGACCAGTTCCCCGATGCAATTGCCGTTTTCGCCGAAAGTCATCACCGTGTTGACGGTGCCGCGGTACCCCATCTTGTGGTTCAGCCCGGCCAGGGCGACGTCGTTCGGCGCCCCGGGCGTACCGTCCTTGTCCACGCGGTAGCGCGGCACGATGAACAGGGACAGGCCTTTAACCCCGGCGGGCGCCCCGTCGATCCGCGCCAACAGCATATGGACGATGTTGCGGCCCATCTCGTGTTCCCCGCCGGACGTCCACATCTTGCCGCCCTTGATGGCATAGGTTCCGTCCTCCCCGATCGTCTTTTTCAAGGGGGTCGCGGTCGTCCTGATATCCGACAGGGACGAGCCGGCATGCGGTTCCGACAGCGCCATGGTTCCGAAGAACTCGCCGCTCATCATCCTGCCGAGATAGCGTTCTTTCTGACTGGCGGAGCCATGCGCCTCGATCAGGTTCGCCGCGGCGATGGTCAGGAATGGATAGGCCGCCGTCGAAATATTGGCGGCCTGGAAAAGCGCGAAGGCCGCCTGGACGACGGTCCAAGGCAGTTGCAGACCGCCGGCCTCGCCGTCGTGATGGGCGGCCGCGAAACCGGCTTCGTGGAAGGCCTGGACACCCTCGGCGATCTCGGGCGGCAGGACGACGGCGCCGTTTTGCAGAACCGGTTCCTCGCGGTCGCTCTTGGCGTAATGGTTGAGGAATTTTTCCGCGGCGATCGCGCGGGCGGTTTCCAGGATCGCGTCATAGTCGGCACGGTCCTGGCCGGCGAAACGCTCATACCGCAGCAAGGCGGCGACATCGGCGATTTCGTCGAGTTGGAAGGCGAGGTCCGCCGGATCGACCAATCTGTCGTTCATAGTGTTCCCGCCGAAAGGTGATCATCCCGGTTTGTGCCGGATCATGCCCGTCGCCCGGAATGGGAACAAGCGGCGGATGTGAACAAGTGGGGGACGGGGACAAGCGGGGAGGGGAAAGGCAGGGGCGTAGGATCGCAGCGGCAGATTTCATCGGCATTTTTCGGCCGGTCATTGCGCGGCTGCCGGGCAGGCGCGCGACCATCCGCACGCACAGCCAGCGTCGTGTCGGCGTGCTTCCGCACGCCGGTTCCGTTAGTGGCTGGTCGTTTCCTCCGGAAGCATGTCCATGACCTGCTCCAGGGTTCTTTCCCAGCCGTGTTCGCAGCAAACAGCGACAGCGGCATCGAAACCCAGTTCGTTGATCAGGCTGATCGCCATCTCGCGCTGGGACTCGCTGCTGTCTTCCCGTTCCCGTAATTGCATCATCATTCCGGTTCTCCGTACGGTCACGTTCTGACGGTTGCGACCGTTCCAGGTGCTGGCGCCGTCAGCTCAGCCGAGCTGTTCGACGCCCCTCCTCGAGAAATCTCTCGCAACCGCTGTGCCAGAACCATTCTAAGGCAGGGCGCATTAACAAAGAGTTTCTTCGACCATCACCAGACTGCACGATTTTGCGGTAGTTGCCTGTGTCCGTCATCACATTGATTTCAACCAATGTTTATAAAGTCAACGACCGGACATATATCTCTCACGGAGCGAAGCTGCGTGCATTTTCAACTGTTAGGGTTGGTAAACGGAAACGTGGTTAAGGGAATATTAATTCAACTGTGCCGGAATTGGCCGATGACTGATCCGACCGACAACGCGTCCGGGACACCCGCCGGTTCTGACGCAGATGATCCTATGGCAATATCCACTTTCGCCCCGGTCGGGAGCGAAGCGGAAATTCATGACACTGAGCAACGGGCGCTTTACGGCTACTGGGCTGAACTGAAGGGCGACCGGCAGGCCCCTGAATACCGCGACTTTGACGTCGTCGACGTGCCCAGGCGGGTGCTGCCCCATATTTTCTTTCTGGAATACCTGCCGGAGGAGGACGATTTCCTGCACCGCGTGGTCGGATCGGAGATCGATGAGGGGAACGGCTTCTCCGCGTCCGGCAAGAAGCTCAAATCCTTCGACGTCATCCGGAAAAGCGACCTTGTCGAGACATTGCGCAAATCGCTCCTTTCTATGCGCCCGTGTTTCTCGGAAAACAGGTATTACGGCCACGACCCCAAGGGCGTGTCCATTCATCGCCTGTCCCTGCCTTTGACGCGGGACGGCGAGCCGTCGCATCTGATCGGCGTGGCGAAGATCAGGTTTTCGGACTCGGCCAACCGCTCGAGCTTCGGGCCCAGATCGCAGGGGATCTGACCCAAGACCGGACCCAGGACCTAACGGGGCGCTATTCCGCCCGCGCCGGAAGCCTTCCCGCGCGAACGGGCCCTGCCGCGAAACCCGGCGCCGTTTCGGTTTGTTTAATCGCCTTCACGATCTGTTCCGAAAATGCGTGGACCGGCACGGCGGTGTTGGTCTTTCCCTGGGTGGTATCGATCCCCGACGCACTGTTGACGGCGACGACCGCCAACCCGCCGGAGAACAGCAGCGAGATGGGCGCGCCGGAGTCGCCGTTGACGATCTTGCAGTTGTGGCTGACCAGGTCGATGCCGTTGAAAAAAGCCTGGATCGTGCATTTGTCGTCGATCGAGATCGCATGCGCGCGGTCTCTCGGATAACCGGTAAGGGCGAACTTTCTGTCCTGTTTCTTGAAGTCCCGCAATTGCGGTTCCGTCATGGCGAGAACCCCCAGATATCCGACCTTCAAGCCGATCGGTTGCGCCAGGATGATGACGGCCCAGTCATTGGGGTAATTCTCCGGATGCGCCCATTTTTCCGGATCGAAACCGGGAGAGATTATCAAATCCGAGGCCAGGGAATGGGCCTCGTATTCGCCGCGCTGATAGCCGGCGACGAAATGAACGGCGTTGGGCTCCGCCCATTTCTTGATATCCGCCCGATAGAGGCAATGCGCCGCGGTGATGACCACGCGGAACCCGATCAGGGCGCCGGTGCAATGGGACCGCGACCGGATGCCGGCAATGTTGATCCGTCCGATTGCGCTCCATGGGTATTGGCTCGCGTCCACAAGGCTTCTGTGCCCGGTGGTGGCCGGGTTCTGCGGTAGGTCTTGCGCCGGGTCTTGCGCCGGGGCCGGATAGGGCAGGCAGGCCAGCGCCAGGAGCAGGGCCAGGCCTGCCGCCACTCTCGCACCCCGCCGTCTCATTCGCTGCGTTCCAGTGCCCGGCATACGGCGGCCCCGACAAGCCTACCCTTCGACCGGCAGGACTTCGATATCGTAGGCTTGCTTCAGGCTACGGCCCAGAACCGGGTCTTCCAGTTCCATCTCGAACCTGTCCGCAGGCCTGATGCCGCCGATGGCGGCGAAGGTGCCGCCGAAGATTGCCGATTGCTCGGGCAGGGTTCCCCCGTTCGCGCCATCGCAGAAATCCCGGTCGTATTGCGCGATCAGGTCAATCGGATGGATCATCGCGGTGACGGCTCCTTCCTGGTACAGCACCCGGTTGCCGCCGATCACGGCATGGCTGCGGAGGATGAGTTGGTCCCAATGGTCCTCGACATCGGCGAACCGCCACAGTTTCTCGCTCACCGGTTTGTCGCACATCTGCTTGGAGATGGTGACGCCGACGGCCTCGACCGCGCGCTCCGTATGGTCGGACCCGACACCGACCCACAATTCGCCGTCCATGCCGTCGCTGCCGTCGGCAAGGCCGCGATAGATCAGGAATTCCACTTCGCCGCTCGACTCCGCCCCCGGGACCTGGATGTCGCGGGCCTGGGTGATGCAGGTGGTCGAACACCGATAGAAAACCGGCAGGGATTTCGGCCGTTTTATCCCCAGCGCCTCCAATTCGACGATATGGCTTTCCATCGCGGCGCGGTCGCGGCCGGTCCAGCCGGCAACGATGAGCTTCTTGATGGTTAGGTCTACCGTGCGCGGCGCGCCGCTTGCCGGTGCAAGGGTGAACAGCATGCAAACTCTCCCGAAAAATCCTGATCCAAATGCTTCGTCTTCATAGCACCGGCTTCAGGCCCGGTGCACAAGCTTCTTCATGCGCGTTTATCATGGTGGCGGAGGGCAATTTGGCCTGAATCCGGAAACCCGAACCGCATTTTCGCCATAATCCTGGGATTTGGTCGCGCGGGGTCCCGCTTTGCTGTCATTTGCGGGAACGGGATGTATAGTCCGCCAAGCATCGAAGACACGGAACGTTTGGCTGAAAGGCGAGAAGTATGAGCGACACATTCAAGGCCCTGCTTTTGACCGAATCCGAGGATGGCGTGACGGCCGCCGTAACGGACCTTACGGCCGGTGATTTGCCGGACGGAGACGTCACGGTCGCGGTCGAATACTCGACCCTCAACTACAAGGACGGCATGGTCGTGAACGGGAATATCGGGCGACTGGCCCGCAAATTCCCGCATGTGCCCGGCATCGACTTCGCGGGCACCGTGGAATCGTCGAGCGACGACCGCTACAAGCCGGGCGACAAGGTGGTCCTCACCGGCTGGCGCGTCGGCGAAATGCATTGGGGCGGTTATGCGCAGAAGGCGCGGGTCGACGCCGACTGGCTGGTGCCTCTGCCGGAAGGGCTGTCGGCGCGCCACGCCATGACGGTCGGCACCGCCGGTCTTACCGCGATGCTATGCGTCCAGGCCCTCGAGGATCATGGATTGAAGCCGGGCAACGGACCGGTTCTGGTCACCGGCGCGGCCGGCGGTGTCGGATCGGTCGCGGTCGCGATCCTGTCCAATCTGGGCTACGAAGTGGCCGGGTCCACCGGCCGCGCCGAGCAGGCGGAGTACCTCAAAGGGCTTGGCGCGACCCAGATTGTTCCGCGCGCCGAACTGGCGGAACCGACGAAGAAGCCGCTGGAAGGCGAAACCTGGGCCGGCTGCGTCGATACGGTTGCCGGCACGATCCTGGCCCGCGCCATGGGACAGATGAAATACGGCGCGTCCATCGCCTGCTGCGGCCTCGCGGCGGGACCGAAACTGGACACGACGGTGGTGCCGCTGCTGCTGCGCGGCGTGAACCTTCTGGGTATCGATTCCGTCATGCAGCCCTATGAGAACCGCTTGCGGGCCTGGAACAGGATCGTGGAAGTCCTTCCGATGGAGAAACTCGATGCTATGGCGGAAACCTGCGGTTTGGCGGACTTGCCCGCCAAGGCGAAAGATATCCTGGCGGGCCAGGTGCGCGGCCGTTTGGTGGTCGACGTCAATGCCTAAACGCGCCGCGGCAAACATTCTGGCCGGGATGCTCGCCGTACTTTCCACGGTTATTGCCCCCGCGGTTGCCTGGGCAAAGGACGACCCCAGCGAAAGGGGCACGTTCAGCTTCACGGTGGAAAACGACCTTTTCGCCGGAACCGACCGTGACTACACGAATGGCGTATTGTTTCAGTATATCGGCCCCGCCAACGACCTTCCCGGATGGGCGGAATGGGCGTCGGACCGCCTGGACTGGCTGACGCCCGCGCGCCGCTGGAGGGTCAGCTACGGCCTGGGACAGAACATGTACACGCCCCAGGACATCACCTTGCAGAACCCGCCGCTGGATGACCGGCCCTATGCCGGTTTCCTCTACGCTTCGGCCGGCCTGATCGGCGACACGGGTTCGCAGCTTGACGTCATTCAGCTCGATGTCGGGGTGGTGGGGGAGCCGTCGCTGGCCGAGCAATCGCAGAAATTCGTCCATTCGGTCATCGGCAGTCCCAATCCGGAAGGCTGGGGCACGCAGTTGGAGGACGAGATCGCTTTTCGCCTGCTCTACGAACGGACCTGGCGCGCGGGCAGAAAGCTGCCGATCGACCTGTTCGATCTGGCCGTCGACGTCACCCCGCATATCGGCGGCGCCTTGGGGACGATCGAGACGTATCTGGCCGGCGGGTTCTCCGCCCGGATCGGACAGGATCTCGCCGACGATTACGGTCCGCCGCGCGTGCGTCCGGCGCTGAGCGGTCCCGGCTTCTTCGAGGATCAGGACGGTTTCTCCTGGTATCTGTTCGCCGGTCTGCAGGGCAGGGCGGTCGCCCGCGACCTGTTCGTCGAGGGGAACACTTTCACCGACAGCCGCGGCCTGGACTTGAAGCGCATCCAGGGCGATCTGCAGGCGGGTTTGGCCGTGCAGGTCTTCCGGACGGAGGTCGCCTTCACCTATGTGCTCCGGTCCCCGCAATATGTCGGGCAGACCCACTATTCCCGTTTCGGCTCCCTCAATCTGCGCTTCAGACTCTAACCGATCCTGCGCCCCGTTTGGCCTAATGCTTTGATGCCCGGGCGGAATCGTCCTAGCTTTGCCGATTGGTGATTGGGGAAGCCGAGGGGCCGCCAGTGTTCAGTTGTATCAGCATCGATATGCGTCGGATGACCGTCGTGGCGGCCTTGCTGGCGGGGCTTGCCTCTGGGCTGCCCGATGGCGCCGCCCTGGCCCAGGCCCGTGCCGCCGAACCTTGGCAGACGATGAGCGGCGAGGAACAAATCCGCCTTTTCTACCTGCCGCGCGCCCGGGCCGGCGATGCGACGGCGCAGTATTATCTCGGCCATATGTATCAGAACGGGCTTGGCGTTTCCGTCGACAAGAAGGCGGCGGCGGAATGGTACGGCCTTGCCGCCGAACAGAACGACGCCCGCGCGCTGTATCGCTTGGCCGTCATGCTTCAAACCGGCGACGGCGTCGACAAGGATCTGCCGAAAGCGCTCAAGCTCTACCGCCGCGCGGCCGAGCAGGGCGTTCTGGAAGCCTATTTCAACATGGCTCAAATGGTCGAACGCGGCGAGGGAACGCCGGCCGACGCCCCCGCCGCGGCCGGCATGTTCGAGCAACTCGCCAATGCCGGCATGACGGAAGCCATGCGCGAACTGGGCAGGATCAACGCGCAGAATGAGGACCGGGATCTTGCCGCGGCATGGTTCTGGTTCGCGCTCGCGGCCGCAAACGGCGACACGCAAGCCGGCGAGTTGGCGCGATTGATCGCCGGGAACATGTCGGAAGAAGAACTGGCCGACGGTCAAAAGAGGCTCGGTAAGTCTCTGAATAAATAAGGTAATTTTGTTTCGTGTTATGGCGCGGCGGAGGCTTTCCGCCGCGTTTTTCGTATCCCCGCCCCCTCTGCGTCGTGGCATGGATAGGAAGTGTCGCCTTGGCGTGAGTGTCGAAAGTCCCCTGACCTCATTAGGGTATATCGGCGGGGTGGCCATAGAGGACTGCCCTGTTAGGTGCGTTCGACGCATGGTGAAAGGGATTGTGTTTCAGGAACCGCTCTTTCCCGGCTAGGGTTTTTCGACCGACCAGATTGATACGGGATATTACGCGATGGCCGACGAAGACGAAGATCTCGACCTCAACGAACTTGATGACCAGGAACTGGTCGAGCAAATGTGGGACGACCTCTATGACGGCCTCGCTGACGAGATCGTCACAGGGACGAATATCCTGCTTGGGCGCGGCTGGACTCCCTACAAGGTCCTGACCGAGGCGCTGGTCGAGGGCATGCGTATTGTCGGGGTCGATTTCCGCGACGGCATTCTGTTCGTGCCGGAAGTGCTGATGGCCGCCAACTCCATGAAGGCGGGCATGAACATCCTGCGCCCGCTGCTCGCCGAAACCGGCGCTCCGCCGCAGGGCAAGATGGTGATCGGCACCGTCAAGGGCGACATTCACGACATCGGCAAGAACCTCGTCTCCATGATGATGGAAGGCGCGGGTTTCGAGGTCATCGATCTGGGGATCAACAATCCGGTCGAGAAATATCTCGAGGCGATCGAAAAGCACAAACCCGATATTCTCGGCATGTCCGCGCTGCTCACCACCACGATGCCCTACATGAAGGTCGTGATCGACACGATGAAGGAAAAGGGCATCCGCGACGATTATGTGGTCCTGGTCGGCGGCGCGCCGTTGAACGAGGAATTCGCGCGCGAAGTCGGCGCCGACGCCTATTGCCGCGATGCCGCGGTCGCGGTGGAAACGGCGAAGGAATACATGACGCGCAAGCACAACCAGCGCGCCGCCGGCTGATCCTATAGCCGCCGCGTATCGACGGGGCAGCCATGACCGGGTCGGACAGAAATGAAGGGTCGCTTCTTCCCGAGGAGGAAGCGACCTTTGCGGGCTCGGGGGAAGCGGCCCCGGGCGGTACCGAAAAAACCACCAGCGTGATCGCCTGCGGGGCCTTGGCCCGCGAGGTGCTGGACATCATCCGCCTCAACGGGTTGCCCGGGTTTTCGGTCACCTGCCTTCCCGCGAAACTGCACAACCAGCCGCAATTCATTCCCGACCGCCTGCGGGCGAAGATCCGCGAGGCGCGGCCGACGGCAAGCCGGATCCTGGTCGGCTATGCGGATTGCGGAACCGGCGGGTTGATCGACAAGGTCATCGCGGAGGAAACGACGGATGATTGCCCGGTGGAACGGATCGGCGGCGCCCATTGTTACGCCTTCTTCGCCGGGCAGACCGCCTTCGCGGATCTGGCCGAGCAGGAATTGGGTACCTTCTATCTGACCGACTATCTGGCCCGGCATTTCGACACATTGGTGGTGAAGGGCATGGGGCTCGACAAATATCCGGGCATGATCGAGATGATGTTCGGCAACTACACGCGGCTGGTCTATCTCGCGCAGACCGACGATCCGGTTCTGGACGAAAAGGCAAGGCAGGCCGCGGACAAGCTTGGCCTATCCTTCCTGCGGGTCAGGACGGGCTATGGCGAATTGGCTGATTTTCTGAACGTTCCGCCGGGGCGGGACAAAACGGTTCGAAAGGGTGGGGGCGCAGTCTGATGGCGCAGTTGATCGTGGTATATTGGCGGGACATTCCGGCCCAGGTGATCGTGAAAAAGGGACGCCGGGACCAGGTGAAGATCCAGCTCGACGAACGGTTCGAAAAGGCGATCGACCGCGCCGCCATGCGCGGCGGCGCGCGGTCCACCGACGACTATCTGGCGGAATGGCGCAAGGCCGACCCTGTCGAGGTTTCGGACGACCTGCAGGCCGAAGCGGACAAGGCGGCCGCCGCACTGGAGGCGGAGTATGATGAGGCGCGCGTGAAGGCCTTGGTGGCAAGCCAGGGCTGGGCGTCGCCCCAGTAAGGATATTCGCGCGGAATTTCGCTGCGATGCGCCGAATCCGCTAGATTGTTCTCCGTTTGGTATATGGAGCGGACGATGGTGGCGAACCCTGCGGTATTCAGCGATCAGCAAGGATTGCTCGACGATGGGGCGCTCGCCTTCCTGCTGAAGACGATCTTCAGCGATCCCGCGATTCAGGCCTATCTGTTCCAGCAGATTTCGTCGGCGCCCAACCGGGTGAGGACCTACACTGAACTGCTGGACGTGCTGGACGGGTTCTTCCAGCAGACGATCCCGGCGGCGCAAGGGGCCGACCGCGAGCGGCTGATCGCCAGTGCCGCCGAGTATCAACGCCACCGCGACGAGACCGAAACGGCCACGAACGCCTATTCGGGCGAGGGGAAAGCCAATCCGGAGGGCGTGTTCTGGCCCAACCCGACGCGGCAAGGCGGCGCCAGTCTGAAAACGGTGACGCCCGTCGCGGAACGGTTTCCACTGGTCGATCGAACGACGCCGATCGGGTCGGCGGGCAGTTGTTTTGCTTTTGAGATCGCCCGCAATCTGCAACGCCGCGGCTTCAATTATGTGGTGACCGAACCCGAACATGACGGATCGGACGGCGTCGTGGTGGATGGCTACGATGCCGGCAATCCCTATCCGAGATTCAGCGCGACCTGGGGATTGATCTTCAATACGCCTAGTTTGCGCCAATTGGCGCAGCGCGCCTTCGGCGAGGGGGAGGCGACGCCGGTTCTTCTGGAGGAAAGGTTCCGGGACGGCGGCGTGATCTATACCGATCCCTATCGCGAAGGCCTGGCCTTTGCCGGGCCCGACGCCTACGCGGCGGACCTGCCAAAACATCTGGAAGCGGTGCGGCGCGCCTTCACGGAAACCGAGGTCTTCATCGCTACGCTCGGCTTGAACGAGTGCTGGGAGTTGAAGCAGAACGGGGCCGCTCTCTCAAACACGCCGCGCCGCGGCTGGATGTATGCGCTGACGCGCCCCCGGACGCTGACGGTTGCCGAGAATGTTGCGGAAGTGGAGCGCTTCCTGTCCCTGGTGCGGAAGCACAATCCCGGATTCAAGCTGATCCTCTCCTTGTCCCCCATACCCTTGATGGCGACGCACCGGTCCGATCAGCATGTCATTACCGCGAACGCGCATTCGAAGGCGGTATTGCGCGTGGCCGCCGAGGAAATCGTGGCGCGGAACGAGAATGTCTTCTATTTCCCAAGCTACGAATACGTCATGCATTGCGCCGAGGATGCCTGGTGCCCCGATGAGCGCCATGTGACCGACGAGACGGTGGGGAAGATCATGACCATGTTCGACGACATGTTCATGAAGGAAGGGGCCGCCTAGCCCTTCCTATGCCTGCTTTCGCAGATAGAGGTTCATGACATAGTCGATCGGCGGCGTCAGGAAATCGGCCGGCAGGTTCGGGGTCGTTTCCGGCGACAGGGTGACGGGCAGGCATTCGGCCACCCGCTGCGGCGTTATTCCATAGGCGATCTGGCAGATCAGCCGGTTCTTGGATTTCGGCAGCAGGCCTTTGTGAATGCCGCGCGTGCAGGCGATGAAACTGGTGCCGGCCTTGCCGACCAGCCTGACCGGGTCGATGCCGAACGCCGCCTGCACATCCTCGTCGCTCTTGCGCAGCGTTCCCAGCCAGGCGTCGAAAGCTTCCGGGGAGGAGGCGGCCTGCCGTGCCTGGATCAGCGTCTCGGGCCTGTGCGTCGCCGGGACATAGACATGCGGCCCCGATTCCTCGTCGACATCGGTCAGATAGATGAAGAATTTGAAAAAGCGGTAGTCGTCCAGATCCAGGTGGAACAATTGCGCGTCCCGCGCCTGGTCCGCCTGGGCGAAGCTCCACCAGGCGGCACAGGTGATGATCTGGGGCACCGTGCCCAGGAATTCCTGGGCGATACCCAAATGCAGCGGATCGGTGGCGAGTTCCAGCAGATGCGGGCAGTTGACGACATCCTGTTCCCGGAAATGGCCGATATTGAGGGACGCTTCCGCTTCTTCCAGCGAAAGCGCCGGACCGGTCGCGTCGGAGGATTGCTGGTAGACCGGACGTGACCGGAAATGCGCCGCCATCGCCGACAGTGTTTCGGGCGGAATATCCGGCAGAAGGCTGAATCCCCGTTCCCGCATTTCGGCGACATGGGCCAGGGCCTCGGCCGGGACGTCTGCGATCGGGTTCGTCACACCGTAGGTTTCCCGGACATAGGCGTCGACCGCCCTGACGGCCATCTCCTCCGATTGCGGCGAATAGATCGTATGGACCGCGCCGCGGACATGGATCAGCCGGTAGGCTTCCGGGTGCATGACCGTGCCCGGCGGCGCGGTAATCGCGCCGGCGAGCGGATGGAATTCCTCATGCGCCTGCACGAAGGACTGAAAGCCCAGGAACCAGCGGAGGAGATGTTCATGTTGTGCCATGGCTCCACTCTCTCAAGAGTCGTGCCAGGACAACAGGGGCCAGGACGGTCTTGGTTCTGAATTCCGGCCCTATATTTCGATTTCCTCGAGCCAATTATGCAGGAACCCCGCGAACCAGTCCTGCATCGGCTTGTGATGCGCGGCGGCAAGTTCTTCCTGATGGTGTGCCGGTTGCACGCCTGCGCGGGTCTTCCAGTCCGGCACCGTTGCGCGCAGGTGGCGCTGGCCCTCCAGGCTCATTTCCGGGTGGAACTGCACGCCGATCCTTTTTTCTCCGAACCGGACGATCTGGTTCGGGTAGAGCGCCGATCCGGCGATCCGCTCGCACCCCGCGGGCAGGTCGGCGCCGTAATAGTGCCATTGGAAGACATGCAATCCGTCAGGCACCAAGTCGGGCCGCGCGCTCACCAGCGGATAATAGCCGAACTCGGCCTGCCCGTGGTCCGGCGGGCCGACGCGGCCGCCGAGCGCCATGCTGGCCAGTTGGAAACCGTGGCATATTCCGAAATAGGGCCGGTCCGTCTTCCACCATGCCTCGATCCAGCGATGTTCCGCCGCCATGCCCGGGTCTTCCGGCCTGGTGACGTCGGCCAGGCTGCCATGCATCAGGGCGATGTCATGGCCTTCGTCGGGATGGGGCAGGGCGTCGCCCTCGATCGGGAAGCGCCGGTCGATCTGATAGCCGGCCGCGATCAAGGCGGCGGTTGCGGCATCGTCGAAGACCGGGCGCAGGTGATGGATGACCAGCGCCCGCCTGCCCGCTGCACTCTGACCCAATCGTGTTTCCATGGCCGATCCGATGCGATTGTAAGGGATGCGCCGGCCCCGGCCGGATTGCGATTGGATATACGGTTTGAAGGGGGGCGGAAATAGCTTCCGCGCGACCGTTTACAGACCGTTTTTCCCACGGTCGAAGTTTTTCGTTCACCCGCGTCATGGATCGGCTAAGCTTTACGGCAACACGCCCAAGGGGGATCGCGGAAATGGACACTGTCGGCATAGAGAAACTGCATCCGGATTTCGGGGCGCGGATAAGCGGGCTGAAACTGGGCGGCGGCATGACGGCCGATGAAATCGATTTCCTGCGCAATGCGATCGACGAGTATTCCTTCCTGTGTTTCCCGGACCAGGACCTGCCGGACGACGAACTGCTCGCCTTCACGCGCGCCTTGGGGGAGCCGGAGATCGAACATGTCGCCTATGGCAAGACCGGCGAGGAAACCTTTTTCGGCACCATCGGCAATGTGGGCGAGGACGGCACGAAGAAAGGCAACGAGCACATCTCGACCAAGCACCAGACCGGGAACAATCTGTGGCATTCCGACAGTTCCTTCCGCATCGTGCCGACCTTCGTGACGATAACCCAGCCGCATGAGGTGCCGGGCGAGGGCGGGGCGACCGAATTCGTCAGCGCAAGGGCCGCCTATGCGCGGCTGCCGGACGAGATGAAGAAACGCATTGATCCGCTTGAGGTGATTCACGACTATGTCTTCTCGCGCACCCAGGTGGTGAAGATCGACCTCAATCACGGCGCGTCCCTGCCGCCGATCCGTCATCCGCTGGTGCGGACCAATCCCGGAAACGGGGCCAAGAACTATTACACCGGGTCGCATGCACGGTCGGTCTGCGGCTGGACTGGGCTGGAAAGCCGCAAACTGCTGGACGAGTTGAACGATTTCGCGACGGGGCCGGAGAACATCTACTCCCATCCCTGGGCGGTTGGCGAAACGGTGATCTGGGACAACCGCTGCATCCTGCATCGCGGCACCGGCTACGACGCCGACCGCTGGCGCCGCTACCTGCGCCAGACCCGCGTCGTCGGCGACCATACGGGCGTGACGCTGTAGCGCCCGGCCGCACCCCGCGATCCGCAGCCCTGCGATCCGTTCGATCCAGGGGGCGCTGAAGGTGTAAAGGAGGGAGCCTGCCTTGAAAAAGGATCTGCCGGCCCGCCGGGTCATCATGGTCTCTTTCGTGGTGGATCTGCTCGACATTCTCACAAACCTGATTGTGGCGCTGGTCACGGGCAGTGCGGTCGTTTTCAGTGAGATGGCGCAAGGCGTGGCCGACAGTATCGGGTCCGCTCTGCTCGTGCTGGGCGAACGGCGGGCCGCGCGCCCGCGCGACGCCGCGCATCCCCTGGGATACGCCCGCGAGGCGTTTTTCTGGGGCCTGCTATCCGCCGGGGCGATGTTGGTTCTTGGCGCCGGGTTGAGCGCCTGGCGCGGGATGCAGCAGCTTCTTGACCCGCAACCCCTGGAGTCGCCGCTGCTTGCCGTTGCGGTGCTCGTTCTCGCCGTCTTCACCAACAGCTACGCGGTGATCCTGAGCGCCCGGAAATTGGGGTTTCCGGGCCAGGGCCTTCGCGCGATCTATCGAAGGTTCGATCAGCCGCTGGTGAAAGGCGCGCTTTTCCGTGACGTGATCGGAACCTTCACCAGTCTGGTGGGCCTTGCCGCCCTGATTCTCTACAATGCGTTCGGAATTATCGTCATCGACGCACTCGGCGCGCTCTTCGCGGCGGCCTGCATGGCGGCGGGTTCGCTTGTGCTCATGTCCCAGGCCAGGGCGCTGATAACCGGGCGTTCTTTGCCGGAGAAAGATATCGAGACGCTTCGGGCGGCGATCCTTGCCGACCCGATGGTCGATGCGGTCAACAGCCTGGTGGCGATCTATGCCGGCGCGTCGGAGGTTTTGGTCGATGCGGATCTCGATCTTTCCGAGGATCTCAACACATCGGAGATC